>MDTG01396940.1_pt1 | contig 137682 bp, 143 predicted proteins | sample 811421 | NCBI WGS metagenome assembly MDTG01 (sample SAMN05326645, study PRJNA326480) | marine metagenome | isolation source: seawater | place: Pacific Ocean: South East | collected 2011
AGCACAGTGGCGCAATACCTTGCGCCACTGTAAACACTTGCTGGATAAGACGAGTTACAACATTGAATGCAGGGGTTAAATTCGTGGGGATCCCTCAGGGTCGGAGCACTTTTTCTAGTTAATTAGCTCCGCCCCCTTTTTCCCAATATTTTTCAAGTCGTCCCTGGCACGAAAGGTAACCCGGTAAGTATTAGCTGTTGTTTGCGCCACTAAGTTCCAGCATCCAGATCATCTATAAGCGAATCCATAGAGAAGCTTTCGACAAAAGCTCCATTGCGGGCTTGTGTTGCACCTTCGGATAAATGCGCTTGTAACGCTTCCAGTTTGCTCTTACGTTCTTCCATGGCTCGCAGAGCATCGCGGACCACTTCACTGGCAGAGCCATAGCGGCCGCTGGACACTTCATTCTTAATGAACACTTCCCAATGCTCGCCTAAACTTAGACTTGTCGTTGCCAAGTGGCACCTCAGCTATATTCAAAATTAACAATTACGAATATAGTTTGTGGCCAAGTGTTAAGCAAGGACTAAACCATAAGTTTTGGTTGGCCTGTCCTGCGGTTCTTGCATAGTTGGGTTAAGTTAACCTCACCAGAAACAACAAAGCCAGCATAATGCTGGCTTTGTTTTATAGCAGAAAACGCTTATGCAGCAGGGCCACGGCTGGCGCGTTTGCGGTCGTTTTCAGTTAAGTGACGCTTACGGATCCGGATAGATTTAGGTGTTACTTCTACCAGTTCGTCGTCGTCAATAAACTCCAGTGCCTGCTCCAGGGTGTAACGCACTGGTGGCACCAGGTTAATCGCTTCGTCAGTACCTGAGGCACGTACGTTAGTTAACTGCTTACCTTTTAAGCAGTTAACTGTTAAGTCGTTGCTACGGCTGTGAATACCGATAACCTGACCTTCGTACACTTCTTCTGCGTGACCGATAAACATTTTACCGCGTTCCTGCAAGGAGAAAATTGCGTAACCAGCGGCTTTACCGACGGCATTAGAGATCATCACGCCGTTCATACGCTGACCAATGTTACCGCCCTTATGCGGGCCATAGTGGTCAAAGGTATGGTACATCAGGCCGGTGCCTGAAGTGATGGTCATAAACTCAGTACGGAAACCAATTAAACCACGGCTTGGCATGTTGAAATCCATCCGGATCCGGCCTTTACCGTCTGGCTGCATGTTGGTTAAGTCAGCTTTACGCTCCCCCATCCGCTCCATGATGGCGCCCTGGTTCTGCTCTTCGCAGTCAATGGTCACGTTTTCCATCGGTTCCATTTTTGCGCCGTCTACTATTTTCATAATAACTTCAGGGCGTGATACCGCTAATTCGAACCCTTCACGGCGCATGTTTTCAATTAATACGCCTAAGTGTAATTCACCACGACCTGACACTTTAAATTTGTCACCGTCTTCGGTTTCTTCAACCCGCAGCGCCACGTTGTGCTTCAGCTCATGGGTTAAGCGTTCTAAAATCTGACGTGAGGTAACGAACTTACCTTCTTTACCGGCAAACGGAGAAGTGTTTACCTGGAATGTCATGGTAACAGTAGGCTCATCCACCTGCAGCGCAGGCAATGCCTGCACTTTAGTTGTGCTACAAATGGTGTCAGATATTTTCAGCTCACCAAGGCCTGTGAACGCGACAATGTCACCGGCTTGGGCTTCTGGCGTCTCTACCCGCTCCAGACCTAAATAACCAAACACCTGGCCAACTTTACCGTTACGCTTGCTGCCATCGGCGCCAACAATAGTCACCTGCTGGTTCGCTTTAAGGGTGCCACGCTTGATCCGGCCAATACCGATAATACCCAGATAGCTTGAGTAATCCAGCTGGGATACCTGTAACTGGGTTTCGCCATTTAATTCTACCGCTGGCGGCGCCACGTGCTTAACAATAGCCTCGAACAAATCAGTAATATCTGTTTTAGGTTCGTTATAGTCTAAGGTTGCCCAACCATTTAACGCTGAAGCGTAAACAATGGGGAAGTCTAACTGCTCGTCAGTAGCACCTAAGTTGTCGAACAAGTCAAATACCTGGTCGATAACCCAATCAGGGCGGGCACCCGGGCGGTCGATTTTGTTGACGACTACAATGGGTTTTAAACCGTGAGAGAACGCTTTCTGGGTAACGAAGCGGGTTTGCGGCATTGGGCCGTCAACCGCATCTACCAATAGTAAAACAGAGTCTGCCATTGACAATACCCGCTCTACTTCACCACCAAAATCGGCGTGACCGGGGGTGTCAAGAATATTGATGTGGTAGCCGTTCCAGCGTACCGAGGTATTTTTAGCCAGGATGGTTATACCGCGCTCAGACTCCTGAGCATTGGAGTCCATCATCCGCTCCTGCAGCTTAGCCCTTGCATCGAAGGTGCCTGATTGTTGCAGCAGTTTGTCTACCAGGGTGGTTTTGCCGTGGTCGACGTGCGCGATGATGGCAATATTACGCAGTTTATCTAAAGTTGACGCGGTAACGCTCATGAATCAATATCCTCTGTGGCACTAGATGACCATAATGACCACCAGGCAAACGCTTTTCAAAAGTAAAGGGCGCATATTCTACTCTTTTTTTTCACAGAAAGAAAAAGGCGTTGTGCTCATTGACGGTTTTTTTTTAAACAGAGCCAAAATCTCAGCTACACTTTGCTGTTATGATCATGCACCATTAACGGGCGAAGCGGCACCACATTGGTGCAACCAAGATTGAGGCGCGCTGCACCAACGCAGTAAACCCTTTAAAATCAATATAGTTATATGTTGGCACATATCTGGCATTTAACAGGGCAATCACTATTTCAGTGTTCAAATCGGTTCAATTGGAGGAATGCATGTCTGCATCGGAAGTATTAAAACTAATTAAAGAAAACGACGTTAAATTCGTAGATCTGCGTTTTACCGATACTAAAGGTAAAGAGCAGCATGTCAGTATTCCGGTAAGTCAGGTCACTGAAGACATGTTTGAAGACGGTAAAATGTTTGACGGTTCATCCATTACCGGCTGGAAAGGCATTAATGATTCTGACATGATCCTGCTGCCAGACCCCAGCACTGCAGTGCTTGACCCGTTTTTTGAAGAAACTACCTTAAACGTCACTTGCGATGTTATTGAACCCAGCACAATGCAGGGTTATGACCGTGACCCGCGTTCAATCGCTAAACGTGCTGAAGAATACTTAAAATCTACCGGTATTGCCGATACAGTGTTGTTTGGCCCTGAGCCAGAATTCTTTATGTTCGACGATATCCGTTTTGAAACCACCATGGCCAGCTCATTCTTTAAAATTAACTCTACTGAAGCAGCCTGGAACTCAGGTACTGCTTATGAAGATGGTAACAAAGGCCACCGTCCCGGCGTAAAAGGCGGTTATTTCCCGTTACCACCGGTAGATTCAGGCCATGACATCCGTAGTGCGATGTGTATGGTACTGGAAGAAATGGGACAAGTTGTTGAAGCGCACCACCATGAAGTTGCCACAGCCGGTCAGAACGAAATTGCCACCCGCTTTAACACCCTGACCAAAAAAGCGGATGAAGTGCAGCAGTTAAAGTACGTTATACACAACGTGGCGCACCTGTATGGCAAAACCGCAACCTTTATGCCTAAACCACTGGTTGGCGATAATGGTTCAGGTATGCATTGTCACCAGTCGCTGGCCAAAGACGGTGTGAATCTGTTTGCTGGCGATAAATATGCTGGTTTGTCAGAAATCGCCCTGTACTATATTGGCGGTATCATTAAGCATGCTAAAGCAATTAATGCTTTTACTAACCCATCAACCAACTCATACAAACGTCTGGTACCGCACTTTGAAGCACCGGTAATGCTGGCGTATTCTGCCCGTAACCGTTCAGCGTCAATTCGTATTCCACTGGTGCCAAGTGCCAAAGCACGCCGCATTGAATGCCGTTTCCCGGATCCGGCAGCAAACCCTTACCTGGCGTTCACCGCGCAGTTAATGGCTGGCCTGGATGGTATTCAGAATAAGATTCATCCTGGCGATGCTATGGATAAAGACTTGTATGACTTACCTGCTGAAGAAGCGGCCAATATTCCACAAGTGTGTACCTCATTAGATGAGGCGATGGACGAACTGGACAAAAACCGCGCTATCTTTACTAAAGGTGGCGTAATGTCTGACGCGATGATCGATGCCTATATTGCTATTAAACGTGCAGAGTCACGTCGGGTGGCAGTTGCTGTCCATCCGTTAGAGTTTGAACTGTACTACAGCGTTTAACTGACGCTTCCCTGAATAAGGCCCACCTTGGTGGGCCTTTTTTTTGTAGAATTCTTTTTTAAAGCGCGCTAAAGTGTAGCGATAATTATTAAAATGCAACATCAATGGATTTGACTAGCACATGAATAAGTTACTGTTGTTATTAACTTTGCTGATAATCATGCTGCCATTGCAGGCGCAGGAAAAGCGTATTTTTGTCACCAAAGATGCAAATGGCGTCTTAATATTCTCTGACAGCCCACAGCCTGGCGCACAGGAAGTTAACCTAACCAGCCGACCCAATATCATGGAATCTACCGGCACTGATCTTCCTGGTCGAAAACCGGTAGAGCCTGAACCTTTTAAGATTGAAATAGCGCAGCCTGAAAATAATGGTACCGTGCGCGATAACACGGGGTCAGTTTACGTGTCTGGCCGTATTACCCCAATGTTTCAGCGCGGGCTGCAAGTGCGTCTGGTCGTTGATGGCACACCACTGAGCGAGCCACAGAATAAGGCAACCTTTATCCTGCGCGATATAGAGCGCGGCGAACACAAACTGCAAATGGAACTGTTTGATCAAAGCGGCAAGCTTATTGCAACCAGTCCTGTCACAACCTTCTATCTTCACAGAGCGTCGGTAATTAACCCCAATTAGGGCAGTCCAGGCTGTATTTCGGCTAAAAACCGATTACACTGCCAACCACCTGCACTAATTTGGTGCAACAGAGGTGGCAGTGTGACAACCCAAAGCAAACAACCCGATTTTATGGCCCTGGCAGAGCAGCTAACTACCGCAGTGTTGCTGCTCGACCGTGATTTAATGCTGCGCTATTTTAACACCGCATGCTGTGCCGTAATGGGTTTGGGTGAGAAACGTTTAACGGCCCAGTATTTTCCGGGTTTGTTTCAGCATCTGGATATTAAGGCAGGCCATCTGACCGCGGCCCTTAGCAGTAAACAAGGTTTTAGTGTCAGCGACGTACAAGCGGTGCTGCTTGATGGCCGCCACTTACTGCTTGATATTTCGCTGACCGTCAGCGAGCAACCGGCCAACCACCTGTTACTTGAACTGCGTCAGGTTGATCAGCAGCGCAAAATCAGTATGGAAAGTTTGCAGCAACATCAACATTTAGCTGCGCGTGAATTAATCCGGGGCCTGGCTCATGAGATTAAAAACCCATTAGGCGGGTTACGGGGCGCCGCGCAATTACTCGAAGAGTCGCTGGATGACGAACAAAAAGAGTATACCCAACTCATTATTGCTCAAGCCGATCGCTTACGAAATCTGGTTGACCGCTTACTTGGTCCATACCGCCCACCACAAAAGCTTGTTGCCAATCTGCATCAGGTAATCGAGCAGGTACTGCAGCTTGCTCAAATGGATAATCCGGGCAACGTGCGTTTCAGCCGCGACTATGACCCCAGCATTCCGGATTTCTGCTTTGACCCTGAACTGATAGAGCAAGCCTTATTAAACATTGTCCGCAACGCGCAACAAGTACTACCTGAGCACGGCGCCATTTGCCTGCAAAGCCGGATTTTGCATCAGCATACTTTAAACGGTAAGCGCTATAAGCTGGTTGCTTTTATCAAAGTCATCGACAACGGCCCCGGCATACCCGCTGAAATTAAAGATACTCTGTTTTATCCGATGGTAAGCGGCACTGCTGGCGGCACCGGACTCGGCTTGTCGATTGCCCAAACCCTTATCCATCAGCATGGCGGCTGGATCGACTGTGACAGCTGGCCAGGTCAAACCGAATTTACCCTATATTTGCCTATATCAGACACGGAGGAATAACGCGATGAGTGATACCGTCTGGATTATTGACGACGACAACTCAATACGTTGGGTGTTAGAAAAGGCACTGGCCCGTGCAGAGATAAAATGTGAAAGCTTTGCCTCGGCCGATTTAATGTTGCAACGGCTGGAATACGATCAGCCAGCAGTTGTGGTATCCGATATCAGAATGCCTGGCACCGATGGCATGGCGCTGCTGGCCAGGCTGCAGGACCTTGCCCCCGAATTGCCAGTGATCATTATGACGGCCCACTCCGACCTCGACAGCGCCGTGAACGCCTTTAAACGCGGCGCCTTTGAGTATCTGCCAAAACCATTCGATGTTAACGATGCGGTGGCATTGATTAGCAGAGCATTACAACACAGCCATAGCCGGCTGGCAAAACACAAACCTCAGGTTGTCAGCATTACCCCGGAGATCATTGGTGAAGCGCCCGCCATGCAGGAGGTATTCCGGGCTATCGGCCGTTTAGCGCGTTCCAGCATCAGTGTGTTAATTAATGGTCAGTCAGGTACTGGTAAAGAATTGGTTGCCCGGGCATTGCACAAGCATAGCCCGCGGGCAGAGCAGCCTTTTATCGCTTTAAATATGGCGGCTATACCCAAAGACTTAATTGAATCTGAGTTGTTCGGCCATGAAAAAGGTGCCTTTACCGGGGCTAACAATCTGCGCAAAGGCCGCTTCGAGCAAGCCGACAGTGGCACCTTATTTCTGGATGAAATTGGTGATATGCCACTGGATGTGCAAACCCGTCTGTTGCGGGTGCTGGCCGATGGGCAGTTTTACAGGGTGGGCGGTCATCAGGCAGTCAGTGTGGATGTCCGTATCATAGCGGCAACCCATCAGAACCTCGAGCAACTGGCTCAGGAGGGTAAATTCGGGGAGGATTTATTTCATCGCCTTAACGTGATCAGAGTCCATTTACCACCTCTGAAAGATCGCAAACAGGATATCGCTAAGCTGGCCCAGCACTTTTTGCAGCAAGCCGCAAAAGAGCTGAATGTTGAAGCAAAAACACTAACCAAAGAAGCAGAAGAATTTCTCAGTAAACTTGACTGGCCTGGCAATGTGCGTCAGCTGGAGAACAGCTGTCGCTGGCTGACAGTCATGGCCAGCGGCAAGCACATTGTGGTAGCAGATTTGCCGCCAGAACTGACCCAGCCGGCGAAATCCAGCCAGAAACCGGCAGAGCAACCGACAGGTGACTGGCAAAGCCAGCTGGCCAGCTGGGTAGAAGATAAACTGGCAGCCGGCGAGCAGAATATTCTGGCCGAAGCCAGCCCGGCATTTGAGCGGATTGTACTGGAGCAGGCGTTATCTTTTACCCGGGGTCACAAGCAGGAAGCGGCCCGTTGTCTGGGCTGGGGCCGCAATACCTTAACCCGCAAGCTTAAAGAGCTGGACATTGAGTAGCCTTAATGTCCTTGCTGCATGTTCCTGTGTTGCTTGCGTTGCTGCTGTTTCTCAGCCAGTTGTTGTCGTTGTTCCGGTGTCAGCAATTGCTGGATCTGATGACGCAACTTTAACTGCGCTACCCGGTTTGCGAGGCGCTGCTGCTGGTGCTGTTGCAGTAACGCTGTAACTGCCACTTCATCAAAATAATCTGCTTGTAATAGCTGGCGCGTGGCATCACGCTGGCTGTTATCCCGCTGTCGTTCAGGTTTGTCGGCACGGTGTGCTTTCATTAACTGCTGTAATTGTTGCTGTTGCTCAGGGGTAAGCTCAATACTGGCCAGCATTTTGTGGTAAGAAAAACCATTGCGTGCTGACGGGTAAGACTTGTCAGCCTGCTCAGGCTTGCTATGATGCCCTGCAGTAACAGAGCTGGTTGCCAGTAATAGGCTGGTTGCTATAACGATTAACGTAGTTGCTTTCATCATTTATACTCCGTGATTATGACCCTGATAGCTTAGCGGCTTAAACGCAAAGTAATGCAAAGCCGACGTAAAGGTTCAGTAAAGACGCTGGCAGCAGAAGCTGCACGGAATACACTGAACAAAAAGGAAACGATATGGCCGCTATCTTAATAATTGATGATGATATTGAGTTGTGTCAGCTGGTTGCCGATTATCTGGCACTGGATGGCTACCAGCTTGATATGGTGCACGATGGTCTTAGTGGTCTTAAAAAAGCACAAACCGGTAACTATCAGCTGGTATTGCTGGACGTAATGCTGCCCTCTCTGGATGGTCTGAGCTTGTTAAAAGCACTTCGCAGCGATAATTATTGTCCGGTTCTAATGCTGACAGCCCGGGGCGAAGATATTGACCGGATCATTGGCCTGGAATTAGGCGCAGATGACTACCTGGCTAAACCTTTTAACCCCCGGGAATTGCAAGCCAGAGTTAAAGCCATATTACGACGCGTAGAATTTGCCCACCATGACAATCACCCGGCTGGGCAGTTACTTAAAGTAAATCAGGTAACGCTTAATCCACAAAATCGTCAGGTGCATTGTCAGGAACACAACGTAAATCTGACAGCAACCGAATTCCAGTTACTGGAAATGTTAATGCGCCAGGCTGGCCAGCTGGTGAGCAAAGAAACACTGAGCCAACAGGTACTGGGACGTCGGCTGCAACTTTACGATCGCAGCCTGGACATGCATATCAGTAATATCCGGAAAAAACTCAGCCAGTTTGCCAGTGATGAAAAAATTCAGACCCTGCGTGGTAGTGGTTACTTGTTTTTACACGGGAACACCTAAAGATGCTGCGCTGGTTAAACCCGATTAATTCTCTGGCCGGACGTATTTTTGTCTGGTTCTGGTTAGTGTTGCTATTGACCGTGGTGTTAACGCTGCTCATTTCCCGCAGCCTGACCGACCCTACCGATATTCGGCGCCTACCCACTTCACTTAACCGTCAACTGCAAAGTCAGTTGGCCCCGCTGGCCCGAAGTGTTAATCGGGCAAGTCTGATGCAACAACTCGCCCGGGATAACCGCAGCCGCTGGCTGGTGGTTAATAATGACAATCAGCAATTGCTCAATCCTCAGGAATTGCCGGCACGTCTTGATCCCCATTGGCTAACCGAGCTGGCCCAGCTGAATCGGCCTCGCTTATTACGTCATCAGAATATCTATGTAGCCGGCCCTTTTGTCATAGAGGTTGCAGGCCAGCAACTGGCGCTGTATCAGCTAAGACAACGCCCTCCACAACCCTGGTGGAGCCTGCGGGCTTTATCTGAACCGCTGCTGGTGTTATTGCTACTGGCCGTATCCGCTGGCGCCAGCTTGATTCTGGCGGTGTCTATCTCCAGACCCCTGAAGGAGTTGCTGCAGCAAAACTTGTCTTTTGCTTCCGGTAAACTGCACAGCCGGGTCAGCCGGCTGGCAACCCGACGCGATGAGCTGGGCCAACTGGGTCGAAGCTTTAATACCATGGCAGAGCGGATAAGTGATTTACTGCAAAACCAGCAAAGATTGCTACGCGATATATCACATGAGTTGCGCTCTCCGCTTACCCGGGCCCAACTCGCCCTTGGGCTGGCCGAGCAACAACAGAACCTGCAACAGTTACCCAGATTAAAACAGGAGCTGGAGCGAATTGATGCCATGCTGGATGAACTACTAACATTTAGCAGGCTGGACGCTGGTCAGTATCAACTGGATATCTGTCCTTGCGACTTAACCGCGATGCTAAGAGAACTTATCGCGCTAAACCAGGTGGAGGCGGACAATAAACAGCAGCGGTTGCAGCTTAACGCACCCGACCACTTATGGCTGAATGCCGATGGCCGGTTGCTTAGCCGGGCACTAGAGAATATATTACGCAATGCGATTAAGTACGGACCGCAGCATAGCGTTATCCGCCTTAGTCTGCAGCATCAGCCAGAACAGATTATCCTGCAAATATGTGATGAAGGCCCTGGCCTGCCTGAAGCTGAACTGACGGCCATATTTGAACCGTTTTACCGGGTAAGTGACAGTCGTACATCACAAACCGGTGGTACTGGCCTGGGTTTGGCTATTGTTGCCAAAATTATTCATCAGCACAATGGCACGGTCGATGCCTTTAACCTGCACCCTGGTTTAGGTTTACGGGTACAACTGCCGCTAATGACAACTTCAGGAACCACGACTGAGTCAACTTCACCGATATGATACCGCCAATAAACGCCGCCATGGCGGAAAATACCTTTTCGCAACACTGGCAACGCCAGTTGCTGCCGCTGTGGCAACGCTTTACTCATGCAGATTTGATAAGCAATGATCAGACCCGGCTGAGTTACAGTGATTATCTGACAGAAACCCGGTCACAAGCTGTGGTGTTCAGTACCGGCCGCGTTGAAATGGCTGTAAAGTATATTGAATTAATGCAGGAGTTTATTGCTGCAGGCTATAGTGTATTTATTATTGATCACCGTGGTCAGGGACAATCGGCTCGTTTACACCCCGACCCTCATCTGGGTTACGTTGCCGATTTTCAGGATTATGTAAGTGACTTCAACCAGTTTGTTACCGAGATAGTTCAGCCGACAGGACATCACCAGCATTTGCTGCTGGCACACTCAATGGGTGCCGCCATCGCTTGTTGTTATTTACAGCAGTATTCACACCCCTTTCTCGCCGCCATTTTTGGCTCACCCATGTTTGGTTTGGATGCCGGGCCGGTGCCATCTGCCCTGGCAACCCGGCTGGTTGCCGGTTTTAGCTGGCTAAGGGCAAAGTTAAAATGGCAGAACGAACACTATTTCCCCGGGCAAACGGCTTATCTGAGCAAGCCCTTTTCGGGCAACCGTTTGACGCATAGCCAAACCAGGTATCATTGGCTGCAACAGCTTTACCAGCAGTACCCCGAGAGTCAGTTAGGAGGCGTCAGCTGGGCCTGGCTTACTCAGGCAATCAGCGCTATGACCAGAATACACGTTCAGGCGCCAACGTTTAGCTTGCCAGTGTTACTGCTTCAGGCAGCTGACGACCAAATTGTGAGTAACAGCGCTCAAAATAGCTGGTTTGCTCGTTTACCCAGGGCGCTATACAAGCAAAAAACCATAGTTTCGGGCGCGCATCATGAAATCTGGATGGAGCAGGATCAGATCCGTCAGCTCGCCATTGCTGCCATCAACCAGTTTCTTGAAGGGCTTACTGAGCATAGCATTACTCAAAAGTAGCACGTTAAATCCCACCAGCAAAATCATGTTGTCGCCAGGCTTCATAGCAAACAATCGCCACGGTGTTTGCCAAATTCAGGCTGCGGGCTCCCGGCTGCATCGGCACCCGGATCCGATGCTCTGGTGGAATAGTATCGCGTACGGCATCTGATAACCCTGCCGTCTCTGAGCCAAAAAGCAACACATCATCAGCCAGAAAACGCTGCTGTTGATAAGGCTGGCTGCCCTTAGTGGTCAGTGCCAGGATCCGCTTGTCAGCCATTGCCCTGGCAAATGCCTGATAATCTGGGTAACGAATAACATTCGCAAGGTCATGATAATCAAGCCCGGCTCGTCGCAGCTTTTTTTCTTCGAAATCGAACCCCATTGGCTCGATAATATGCAACCGACACCCCGTATTAGCCGCTAAGCGGATAATGTTTCCGGTATTAGGTGCTATTTTCGGTTCAAACAAGGCAATATGAAACATAATGCTGGCACCCATGTCACAAAGGGGCTTAATTTACACGCTGCGCCGTCTTATTAAAAGACGTTAATCAGTATGCGCCGGCGAAAATATCGTCATATAATTTGCTTAAAAGCAGTTATGCCAGCTATATTTAAGCCGTATTGTGTACATTACAAGGACGTATTTGTTATGCCACTGTCAGGTTGGCTGTGTGTTTTCGCCCTGTTGCTGGCCCTCCCGGCCCAGGCACGTATTGCTGCCGGGCTCTCAGCTACCCCTGTTTCTATTCTGTTGTTAAGCTTTATTACCGGCGTTATTATTGCTGGCGCTGCAGCTGGCTGGCGTTTACACCAACTGCGGCACCGACAGAAGGCGCAACAACAGGTAATACGCCAACTGTTGAACGATACCCGTGCTTTAGTTGCAGTGCTTGATCAGGACTGCCAACTGCTTATTGCCAGTAGTGCACTTGAGAATCTCACTGAACGACAAAATCTCTGTCATAGCATGTATTTCGATGCGCCAGCCAAGAAAAAAGCCTGGCAGGATATTCAGCAAGTGTTACAACAGCAGCGAAGCTGGCAAGGAGAAGTGTGGTGGCAGTTGAAAAACGATTTGCTTGCGGTAAGCCTGACCATTGCTCAAAGCGATAATAAGGCATGGCCAGCGGCCCGCTACCTGCTGGTCGCTCAGGATATTACTGAACGAAAGAGAGCCGATCAGCAACAACTTAACAACCTGACACGCGATCCTCTTACCAGCCTGCCAAACCGTATTATGCTGGAAGAGCAACTCGCTACCAATATTGCCTGTTGCAATAATCAGCACCCGACAACGGCATTACTGCTGATAAAGTTTAATCAGATACTGGGCTCTGAGCCTATGGCAAGCGGACAAAGCAGTGCTAACCTGATAGCAGAAGCCGCAAAGGGATTACGCCAGGCGATTGCCCCCCAGTTTACCCTGGGTCGCTACAGTAGTGATAGCTTTGCCATTTTAGCTGCACCGCACCTGTGCGCGTTGCCGGTTGAACTGCCCCTTAACCAGCTGGCACACCAGATACTGGTCCAAATAAACCAGTTTAATTTCAGCCGTAATCTGAATCAGGTATATGCCAGTATCGGTATCAGTCGATTCCCGGAAGACGGCGCAGATGCAAGCGCCCTTATTCACAGCGCAGAGCGTGCAGTGCAAATTGCAGTCAGAAGTGGAACCAGCCAGTTTTATTTTGCTGACAATCGCCTGCAACAGCACGCTACTGAATACCTGACGCTGCAATCTGAACTTAGCAAAAGTCTGCAGCAGGATGACTTCACAGTGTACTTTCAGCCCCAGCTAAGTATCAGTAGTAACCGGGTTGTTGGCTATGAAGCATTGCTTCGCTGGCATAATCCGAAACGGGGCATCATGCAACCGCATAGCTTTCTGGCACTGGCAGAGCAAAGCGGCATGATTGTCGCCTTAGACAGGTTAGTATTTCGTCAATGTTGCCAGCAAGTGAAGCACTGGCTGCAGACAAATCAGCTTCGGGGCAGGATAGCGTTAAATATTTCCGTACAGCACTTTGAGCAGACCAATTTTGTCGCGTTTTTCAGTGAAACGCTACAGCAACATAAACTCCAGGCCAGCTACTTTACATTGGAACTGGACGAACGGATTTTTCAGCAACCCTTGGCAAACCTGCAGCAGCAAATGAAAACATTAAATGATTTAGGATTTGATTTAGTGTTGGATAACTTTGGTGATGGTGTCTCTTCGCTGACCTCTTTGCGTCAGCTACCGCTGCATGGCGTTAAAATTGCCCGCAGCCTGATCCAGCAAATGGAACAAAAAGAACAACAACGCAACATAGCCGCCAGTTTGATCCGCTTGGCCGGCTACCTGCAGCTTGAAGTCACTGCAAGTGGTATTGACAATGAAATGCAAGCCTACCTTTTGCATGTAATGGGTTGCGATAAGTTGCAGGGAAATTTGTTCAGCAAAGCCGTGCCCGCAAGCGAAATTCCGGCATTGCTGCTAAAAGAAAGTAAATTAATAAAAAAAGCGGCTAGTTAACTTCGTCACGTTTTTCCCGGCCAAGCAAATCGACTGCTGCCAGCTTCACATCTTTATTCTGGTATAGCACCTGATAGATTTGCTCTGATATAGGCATTTCAATACCTACCCGCTGCGCCAGATTAAAGACCTCTTTAGCGTTACGATACCCTTCTACTACCTGCCCTATAGATGCCATTGCATCGTCAACCGTTTTTCCCTGGCCCAATAGCAAGCCAGAACGACGGTTACGCGACTGGTTATCGGTACAAGTAAGCACTAAATCACCTAACCCTGCCATCCCCATAAAGGTATCTTTCTGGGCACCTAAAGCACAGCCTAACCGACTCATTTCCGCCAGTCCACGAGTGATCAGCGCTGTCCTGGCATTGGCACCAAAACCAATGCCGTCTGCCATACCAGCACCAATAGCGATTACGTTTTTAATCGCACCGCCAAGCTGAACGCCGATAAAATCAGGGTTAGTGTATACCCGGAAACTTTTTGCACAGTGTAATAAGTCAGACAGCCGGCTGATAAAAGCCTGATCTACCGATGACAAGGTAATGGCCGTAGGCATGCCTGCTGCCATTTCTTTAGCAAAGGTAGGCCCGGATAACACCGCCAGGGCAACCTGCTCGCCGAGAATTTCACGTGCGACATCTTGTAACAGCCGCCCCGTCTCAGGTTCCAGACCTTTTGTAGCCCAGGCCACTCTGGCATTCGCTGGAATTAACGGCTTTATCTGCTTTAAAGTATCAGCAAACGCATGACTGGGCACGACAACCAGGATATCACGGGTACTTTTCACCACGGCCTGTAAGTCAGCACTGACGGCTAAACTGGCGGGTAATGAAATACCTGGCAGATATTTTTCATTACAGCGCTGCTGTTGCATCTGCGCAATATCATTATGGTTACGTCCCCACAATGTAATAGCGTTGCCGTTACGGGCCAGACAAATAGCTAAGGCGGTACCATATGATCCCGCCCCAAGCACCGCAATTGCTGCGCTGTCCATATTATCAAGCGTCAGCTTTAACGTCCTGGCCATCGGCTTGACGCTTTTGCAGGTATTGAGCAAATAAGGCGTCAAAATTCACCGGGGCCAGATTTAGCTGCGGGAAAGTCCCGCGATTAACCAGACTTGATACTGCTTCACGGGCATACGGGAACAGAATATTAGGGCAAAATGCCGCTAACATATGTGCCAGCTGAGCTTCCTCTAGTTCCCCTATAGAGAAAATACCTGCTTGTTGTACTTCACACAGAAACGCGGTTTCCTCACCCACCATCGTGGTCACGGTCAGGGACAAAATCACCTGATATACACCATCTTCCACTTTCTCACTGCGGGTATCTAAATCCAGTTTAACTTCAGGTTTCCATTCTTTACGGAAAATCGCCGGTGCGTTAGGCGCTTCAAATGAAATATCCTTTACAAAAATCCGCTGGATAGCGAATTGTAAACCCTGTGCCTGCTGATCGTTTGCAACGCCGTTTGCCTGTTGTTCGGCCATGATAATTCCTAAATTAAGTTATGCGTTTAACAGTGGTTCGAGTTTGTCGACTGCATGCAGCGCGAACATTTCATCGCATCCACCAATATGAGTTGTACCGATAAAAATTTGTGGCACCGTTGAGCGGCCGCCCGCTTTTTCAATCATTTCAGCACGCCGCTCTGGTTGCTCATCAATTTTCACTTCATGATAAGCAACGCGTTTTTCATCAAGTAAAGCTTTGGCACGAACACAATAAGGGCAATATGCCTTGGTGTAAATAATCACTTCTGCCATGTTTACCTCTTTAATTTAACAACGGGCAAGCTGGCGCCAGACCAGGCTCCCATTCCACCCTGCAGTACAGAGACGTTACTAAAACCTTGTTTTGTCAGCTCTGCAGCACTTTTCGGTGCACTCATTCCTGACTGACATACCACAATAATGGGAGCATCTTTTTGTTTTTCAAGCCCATTGAGTTTTTGCTCGCTGATTTGACTGGCAGTAATATGCCTGGCGCCGGCGATATGGCCTTTTTTAAACTCCTCTTCACCGCGAATATCCAGCACTACGCCATCCTGTCGATTTACCAGCATGGTCAGTTCGGTCGGGGACACCTGGCGGATTGCCGAAAACCGCGCTTTTATCCAGCCGCCTACTATTATCAGAAAAATAACTACCCAGGCTAAACTCAGCAAAGGGTGATTCGTCACAAACTCGATAAACTGCGCCATAGCGTTATATTCTTACTCTGAACCAATTAAAGTGGCCAGAGTATAACGATTTTGTTGTAAGAAAGCAGCCCTTAAACGGTCAATCCGGACTGGAGAAAGTTAGAAAAAGCGGTAAGATACTAGCCTTGCTTAAATGTTCAGCTAAAACAAAACCGGAGTCCGTATGAATCACCCCAACAAGCCCCTGGTATTATTAATTCTTGATGGTTGGGGACACCGCGAACAAACAGATAATAATGCCATTGCCCAGGCCAGTACGCCGGTAATGGACAAGCTGTGGCAAGATTATCCGCATAGCCTTATTTCCGGCTCAGGTCTTGATGTTGGTTTGCCTGATGGCCAGATGGGAAACTCAGAGGTTGGCCATGTTAACCTTGGCTCGGGCCGGGTGGTGTATCAGGACTTCACCCGAATCACCAAAGCGATAAAGGATGGCGACTTTTTTCATAACCCAATTTTAGTCGATTCAGTTAATGCGGCCAAATCTAATAATAAAGCATTTCATATCATGGGATTGCTGTCAGAAGGCGGTGTGCATAGCCATGAAGATCATATATTGGCAATGATTAAGCTGGCAGAACAACAAGGTGCTGGCCCGATTTATCTGCATGCTTTTCTGGATGGCCGTGATACGCCACCACGCAGTGCAAAAGCGTCATTAGAAAAAATTGAACAGCATTTTGCCAGTACTGGCAGTGGCCAGATCGCCTCCGTCATTGGCCGCTATTATGCAATGGACCGGGATAAGCGCTGGGACAGAGTACAGCAAGCTTATGATTTGCTGACCCAGGGTAAGGCTAAGTATAAAGCCAGCAACGCCGTTGCCGCGCTGCAGGATGCGTATCAGCGAGACGAGAATGATGAGTTTGTGCAGGCTACCGCCATCGTTAGCGGCGACACCCAGCCAATACAAATGGCCGACGGTGATGCCCTGATATTTATGAATTTCCGTGCAGATCGGGCCCGGCAATTCAGCCGTGCCTTTACCGACCCTGACTTTGACGGTTTTCAGCGAGCGCGCCAGCCTGAACTCAGCAGCTTTGTGATGCTTACCGAATACGCTGCCGACATTAAAGCGCCTTGTGCGTATCCACCAGAGCCATTAAACAACGTACTCGGCGAATGGCTGGCTAAACATAACAAAACCCAGCTACGGATTTCTGAAACGGAAAAATATGCGCATGTGACGTTTTTCTTCAGCGGTGGGTGCGAACAGGAGTTTGTGGGCGAAAAGCGGATTTTAGTGCCCTCGCCTTCGGTCGCGACCTATGATCTGCAACCTGAAATGAGCTCGGCTGAACTGACAGATAAACTGGTTGCGGCCATTCACAGCGGTGAGTTCGACGTCATTATTTGCAACTACCCTAATGGCGATATGGTGGGTCATACCGGCGTAATGGCCGCGGCTATTCAAGCCGTGGAAGCAGTAGACCAGTGTATTGGCCGGGTTGTGGCTGCGCTGCAGCAGGTTGGCGGTGAATGTTTAATTACCGCTGATCATGGTAATGCAGAAATGATGCAAGACCCCAGTTCAGGCCAGGCTCATACGGCTCATACCAGCGGCCCTGTTCCTCTGATCTATGTAGGTCGCCCTGCCACAGCAACAGAGGGCGGCATTTTAAGTGATATCGCTCCGACGATGTTGCAACTGCTGGGACTACCTAAACCTGCAGAGATGACCGGTAAAGTATTAATGAAACTTAACCAAAACTCGTCTGGCAACTGATGAATTTACGTTTTTTAGCTCCCACAAGCCAGCAGCCATGTTGGCTGCTGCTAATCTGCTGCTTTATCGGCAGTTTGCCGGTGCAAGGCCTTCAGCAGGCTGAGCAGCAGCAAGAGCTTGAGCAGGTTCAGCAACAGATAAAAGTAACCGAGCGCCAGCTAAAGCAACAGCAAAAACAGCTTAATAAGGCAGAGCAACAATTACAACAGTCAGATCGGGCTTTAGCTAAAGCCTCAGGCCAACTGCAGCAGACGGAGCAGCAACTTGATCGCCTGGAACAACGTGGTAGCGAGCTCAATGCCGAGCAACAACAGCTCCAGGTTGAACTGCAACAGCAACAAAGCCAGTTGGCAGCACAATTAAAAAGCGCATATAGCTTAGGCCAGCATGACTACACCAGAATGCTGTTAAATCAGCAGGATGCAGGGAAACTGGAACGGGCGTTGACGTATTATCAGTATTTCAACCGGGCACGGGTAAACCAACTTGCAGCAATAAATAAAACCGTGCTGGAGCTCGAAAGCGTTAAAACGCAACTGGTTGAACAGCAGCAGCAATTAGTGAGTGTTCTCAGTGAACAGCAACAGCAGCAGCAACAGTTGCTGGCCGTCAAGTCAGAGCAGCAACAGGCGGTTAGCCAACTGCAGCAGGTATTGAAGGAGCAAGGTAATCAGTTAAGTTACCTGCGCCAGAACGAGACAAGTTTGCAAAACACCATCGACCAGCTGCGGGCTTTAGCACAGCGGAGCCAGGAACTGCTGGGATTAACAGCGAATAAAGGCAAATTACGCTGGCCGCTTAACGGCGCTTTACTACAAGGTTTTGGTGAAAACCGGCAGGGCGGGATGCAATCTCGCGGTATTTTAATTCAGGGTCAGGAAGGTAAAACCGTACAGGCAATTGCGGATGGCAGGGTAATCTATGCTGACTGGTTAAAAGGCTATGGCTGGGTCATCGTGCTGGACCATGGTGAGGGTTTTATGAGTCTTTACGGCCATAATCAGAATATTTTGAAGCAGCCGGGCGAGCAAATTATCGCTGGTGAAGCTATTGCGCTGGTGGGTATGAGTGGCGGCCAGGCCAATGCTGGCCTGTATTTTGAGATAAGAGAGAGAGGCGATGCCGTTAACCCCCTGTCCTGGCTGAGCAAAAACAAGGGTTAAAAATGTCTTGCGGGCAGGGGTAGCATACGCCAATATAGAGGCAAAAGCAGGATGATCTGGCCACTATGTGTTGGCAGCAGAACGGGAAAACAGGAATAATATCCGCGTGCGTATAATTTTTTTTGGGCTGGCACTGACGGCACTACTTAGTGTAGACGTCATGGCAGAAAAACCGCGTATCGCCATTATTATTGACGATATCGGTTATCAGAAAGCCGACTTAAAAATGGTAGCCCTACCCTATCCCCTGACGTTATCGGTATTACCCCATACACCGTACGGTCCAAAATCAGCACAACTGGCTTTTGCTCAGCAAAAAGATGTAATGCTGCATATGCCGATGGAAGCCAATAATAGTAAGAGACTGGGTCCCGGCGCGCTAACCCGCGATATGAGCCGCCAGCAAGTGCGTGACGCCCTGCAACAGGCGTTGGCTGATATTCCCTATGCGATTGGTGTTAATAACCATATGGGAAGTTTATATACCGAACTGGACCAGCCGATGGCCTGGACCATGGAGTATCTGCGACAACGCCAGCTGTTTTTTGTTGACAGTCTGACGACCCCACAAAGTAAAGCGCGCTTATATGCCCGCCAGTATGGTGTCGCCAGCTTAAGCCGCCATGTTTTTCTGGATAATGATTTGTCAGAGGCTGCCTTACAGCGCCAGTTTAACCAGTTATTGCAAATAGCACAGCGCCATAAAGTAGCTATTGCTATTGGCCACCCTTACCCACAAACCTATGAGTTTCTGAAAAAAAATCTGCCATTGCTAAATAAGCATGGTATTGACTTAGTTAAAATATCTGCATTATTACCACGGGAACATGACGTGGTAGCGGCCGGTTTTACCGCTCCAGCTATTTCAGCACCGCAATAAGCCATTGCTATGCCTGAATAAAAAAACCTGCCGCGGCAGGTTTTTTTTATGCTGTTAGCGTCAGTACGCTAACGACAAAGGCGTTAACTCAGCGCAGAATGCAGTTTTTTCATGGCATTTTTTTCAAGCTGGCGTACACGCTCAGCAGACACCTGATAACGCTCTGCCAGCTCCTGCAACGTAAGTTTGTTATTATCCAGCCAACGCGCCCGAACAATATCCTGACTGCGATCGTCCAGCGTGCGCATTGCCGCTTGCAACCGATCCGCTGCAGCAGTGTCCCATTGCTCGTCTTCAACCTGAACAGCCAGGTCAGATGCCTTATCCTGCAAATAGTAAACCGGCGCGGTATAGGCAGAATCATCGTCCTCGTCCGGCGCGTCGTACGGCATATCGTAGTTACTCATCCGGGATTCCATTTCCCGAACTTCATGTTCTGCCACACCGAGCGACTCGGCAACATGCTTCACTTCGTCCTGGTTGAACCAGCCCAGGTGCTTTTTTGCTTTTCGCAAATTAAAAAATAACTTTCGCTGTGCTTTAGTCGTGGCAATTTTAACAATGCGCCAGTTCTTCAATACAAACTCATGTATTTCGGCTTTGATCCAATGCACAGCAAAAGATACCAGGCGCACACCAACAGTGGGGTCGAAGCGCTTAACAGCCTTCATCAAACCGATATTGCCTTCTTGCACCAAATCACTAATGGGTAAACCGTAGCCTGAATAGCTGCGGGCAATGTGTACTACAAACCTTAAATGAGACATCACCAATTGACGGGCTGCTTTCAAATCACCATCTTGCTGCAGACGTTCAGCTAAATTACGCTCTTGCTCAGCTGTTAACATCGGTATTGTACTTACAGCATGAGTGTATGCCTCAAGACTGCCACTGGCTGCGACGGTAAGCGGCATGAATTCTGCTTTATCTGCTATGGTTGTCATGTTTTGCCAATCCTGTTTCAATCGAATAGATGGATATTAGCACTCTTTACGCAAGAGTGCTAATTGTCGATCATAAGTTTTTGAGATTTGGTTATTCTAAAAGTATTTCTTTAATAATTATTTATTATTAAGGACCGGTAGGTTCAATGGCACTGATATGTCGGCGCACTGACAGATAGGACCCTGCCAGCCCAAGCAGTACCGCAATCAGCAGTAAGGCCAGAAACTCACTGAAACTCATTGCCTTCAGGCTGAAATCACTTTGGTAGAGCGCAGTAACATTGCTGATCGCACTCTGCAGCCACCATAACATTAGCTCTACTACCAGAAACGCAAGCAAACCACCAAAAATACCAAACCAAACCCCCGTGTACAAAAAAGGGCGTTGGATAAAAGCATCTGTTGCACCAACCAGTTTCATTACTTCAATTTCGTCTTTTTTATTCATGATAGACAAGCGGATAGTGTTACCGACAATCAGTAACACAGCGCTTAACAACAGTAAGGCGATAATAGCCACCGCTTGTTGCAACATGCTGACAATCGCATTTAACCGGGTAAGCCAGTCAATATCCAACTTGGCAAACTCAACCACCCGTTCAGCACTCAATCGTTCGAGCAGCGTTTCCGCTGCCTGAGGAGCAGTATTCTTCGGTAATACCCGGATAAGATCGGGCAGTGGGTTACTATCCAGATAATTCAGTGCCGCGCCAAAACCTGATATTGCCTGAAATTCCGTCATCGCTTGTTGCTTGCTGACGAAAATCACCTGTGCGATATCGCGATCAGCCTGTAAAATCGTAACCAGACTTTGCACCTGATTCGCCGGGGTTTGATCTCGAATATACAAACTTATTTCCGCTGCCTGGGTAAAACTGCTGCTAATTTGCTGCATATTCTTCACCAGCAGGTGCAAGGTGGCCGGAAGTGTTAAGCTAACACCCAGCACGGCAATGGTTAAAATAGATGCCGACGGTGTTCGCCATAATTCACCCAGGCTTGCTACTGCTTGGCGAGCATGATTAAGCCAGAACATGATAAAACGTCGTAATAACCCTATTTTCTTAGCTGCCGCGCCGGTTGCCCGTCCGGTAAACAGAATACTCATACCGGCTCCTGATATTGCAACAAGCCATCGTTAATCATTCGACCTTGTTTTAAGGTCAGGGTGCGATATTTCATTCGTGCCACCAACCCCAGGTCATGGGTGGCCACCAATACCGATACGCCAACCTGATTAAATGCCTCAAATACCCGCATGGTGTCTTTTGACAAATCCGGGTCCAGGTTTCCGGTCGGCTCATCTGCCAGCAATAATGGCGGCTTATTTACCACAGCTCTGGCAATACCAACCCGCTGTTGCTCACCACCTGATAAGGTGGCGGGTAAACATCGTACTTTATCCAGTAACCCCACTTTATCCAGCGCTGCATGCACCCGTTTTACCATCTCTTTGCCGGTGAAGCCTTCTATCACCAGAGGCAATGCGACATTGTCAAAAACAGTATGATTCATCAGCAAACGGTGGTTCTGAAAAATAATGCCAACGTCACGTCTTACATAAGGGATTTGGCTGCGTTTAATCCGGCTTAACTCAATATCGTTAATTAATACCCTGCCAGCACTGGGTCGTTCGATCAGGCTAATCAGTTTTAACAAGGTGCTTTTTCCGGCACCAGAATGGCCGGTCAAAAACGCCATTTCACCTTTCTCTAACCGAAAACTGATTCTGTCCAACGCGACGAAACCACCCGGATAGCTTTTACTGACCTGATCAAACTGCAGCATGGTTAGTGTTCCTTACTAAATAAGGCTTTGATAAAATCCTGGCTGTTGAACTGGCGTAAATCGTCGATAGCCTCACCAACACCAATATAACGAATAGGTACCGTAAATTGGTTGGCAATGGCAAAAATAACACCGCCTTTTGCAGTGCCGTCCAGCTTAGTCAGGGTGATCCCCGTCAACGGTACCGCTTCATTAAATAACTTTGCCTGACTTAACGCATTCTGCCCGGTACCTGCATCAAGTGTCAGCATCTCTTCGTGCGGTGCGGCACCATCAATTTTTTGCAGTACCCGGACAATTTTCTTCAACTCATCCATCAGATGGGCTTTGTTTTGCAGGCGACCGGCCGTATCCGCGATCAAAATATCAACCTTGCGGGCTTTTGCAGCCTGATAGGCATCAAAAATTACTGAAGCACTGTCAGCACCGGTATGCTGAGCAATCACCGGAATAGCATTACGCTCGCCCCAGACCTGCAGTTGCTCTACTGCCGCAGCCCGGAACGTATCGCCGGCGGCCAGCATCACTGACTTGCCCTGCTGCCGGAACTGTTGTGCCATTTTACCAATGGTGGTGGTTTTACCCACGCCGTTGACCCCAACCATTAAAATCACAAACGGACCCGCAGCATTGTTAGCGACTAAAGGTTGCTCAACCTTACTAAGGAGTGCTGCCATGTCCAGTTGTAACTGGTTAAATAGCAGTCCGGCATCTTTTAATGCTTTACGGTTTGCATGCTGAGTTAGCTGAGTGATCAATTGCTGAGTGGTATCCATACCAACATCGGCCATCAGCAACTGGGTTTCCAGTTCTTCGTAAAGCTCATCATCTATTTTTTTGCCACTAAATAACCCGGCAAGACCGTCTCCCAGGTTTTGACTGGTTTTAGCAAGTCCTTGCTTTAACCGGCTAAAAAAACCGGCTTTTTTAGCCGGTGATTCCGGCAGCGGCTTGTTACTGGCATCAGACGGCAGCAACGTATTCGCAGACGACGCCATAGGTTGTTCAGCAGCGTGCTCAAGTGGCGGCTCTGGTGACGGCTCTGCGGTGAGCTCAGTCTGCACCGGCACTGGCGCTGGTTCAGCAATACCCTGCTCTGGTGCAGCGTGCTCAGGGTCAGTATGTTCAGGGGAAGCCTGAGCATCTTGTGTTGATTTAGCAGACTCTTTGGCAGGTTCGGCTTCTGCTGGTGGTGTTTTTTTACCCAGGCCAAGCCAGGAGAAAAGATTTTTCTGTTTTGTCATAAGCTTTTGTGTCGAAGGCAGTATTCAGGATAAAATTGCTGCTAATACTATCACCTTTAACTCGCAGGCAAAACGGAAACGATGAAACAAGCTAAAACCGCTAAAAGTAAAGTTGGCCAGCCTGGCTTTGTCAGGATAATCAGCGGTCAGTGGCGGGGTCGCCGTTTACCCGTCGCCGACGTTACCGGCCTTCGTCCGACCACTGATCGGGTAAAAGAAACCTTATTTAACTGGTTGATGCATGATATCACTGCCAGTATGGTGCTTGACTGCTTCAGCGGCTCAGGCGCCCTGGCATTTGAAGCGCTGTCGCGCTACGCCGCTTTTGCCACTCTTATTGAAAAAGACTCCGCTCAGGCCAAACGGCTTCAGGGGTTGCTTGCAAGTTTAAATGCCAGCCAGGCCGAGGTAATAAACAACGATTGCTTACGTTTTCTGACACAGCCGGCAAGCCGTCAATACCAGATCGTACTGGTCGACCCTCCTTTTCGCCAAAATCTGGCAATTCCCTGTTGCCAGTTGTTGCAACAGCAAGGCTGGCTTAGCGCCAATGCCTTAATTTATCTGGAAACTGAAAAGGAATTATCGATGACCGACATTCCCGCTAACTGGCAACTTTTAAAAGAAAAGATCGCTGGGCAGCTGGCATACCGACTTTGGGTTAAAACGTCTTAGACTAGCTCCATACCCAAATTAGTCAGACCCTGTTCTTGCACCCAGGCTTTTAACAGCAGCATTTGCTCACGCTCTATCTGCTTCATTGGGCTGACCAGCTCAATAAGTTCAGCCAGACACTCCATTTCATACGCCATCAGCGGATGATCCCGTACATGTTTTTTCAGCTCATTTTCACTGGTAATATCTTCATCTTCAGCTTGATGCTCAATCAGCCGTGCCACGGTAGCCTGAGATATTTTGGCTACATTAATAAATTCGCCGCTGTCTTGCTGACTGATACCGTTGAACATCGCATCCAGCGCAGTGGCACAATCTACTGCCGGATATACTCCAAACATTTGAAAATGATTAACTTCCGGGATCAGTGGCTCTAGTTCCTCTGCCAGCCGGGGAAAGTTAATTTTAGCTTTTTTAACGGTTAACCACTCCCAGCTTAACTCCAACATATGTCTGAGCGCTGCAGCGTCGCCAAACTCACTGACTTCACTAAACAACTGATAATTCGGTAACATGCGCTCAAGCAAACAGGCTGCAATGGCAGCCTGTTGATAAAACCCCAGATCACGCATCAACTGGAAGTTATTTGCTTTTTGTTTCATACCACTCCTGAGCGGATTAAAGGCTAGCCTTAACCCGATACGGCCAGTTGTTTCTGGGCGTATTCAAACTTAAGCTTGTATTCCATAATTTTCTGTTCCAACTCGCTGGTATGCTGCTGATTCACTTCATCCTGCTCAGCAAGTTGCGAGCGCAGCTGCCGAATCATTTCCCGGCTTTGATCGGCTTCGTATTGCTGCTTTTGCTCGGCCGCTCGCTGCCGGTTTACCGCATGGTCTAACTGACCTTCCAATTTCTTAGTGCGGCTTTGGCTGTGCGTCAACATCTCGTTGATATTGACAAACTCAGCCTGCAAACGGGTTAACTCAGAACCAAGCTCAGCACTGCTATCTGCCAGCTCGTTGCGATGCTGTTCAAACTCACTGATTTGAGCTTGCAGGGTTTCGCTATGAGCTTCCAGTTCCGCAAGTTGCGCTTTTAACTCATCATGCTGTTGTTGCTGCTATTCAAGAAGTTGATTACGTTCTGCCAGTTGCTGCTCTAGATCACGGACTTGCTGCTGACTTATTGCCAGCGCTTGCAGTTTATCCTGTTGTGCCTGGGTTTGTTCTTCTGCAGTTTGTTGCAAGGCCTGATAGCTTGCTGTCAGCTCGGCCAATTGCTCGGCGTTATGCTGCGCTTCATGCTGTTGTTGCTGCAAGCTGGTTTTCATATGTTGCAACGCCAGCTTACTTTCATGCGCCTGAGCACGAGCTTGCTCGAGCTCTGAATGCAGCTGAGTAAGCTCTTCAGGATCGGCGGCGTTTTGCTGCGCACTTTGCAATGCCTGTTCAGCCTGCTGCGTCTTGCGTTGCTCAACATCCAGCTCTTTGGTTAATTCGGCCAGCTGCTGCTCAAGACTTATTTCACGTTCACTTAGCGAGGCATTATGTTGCTGTGCTTTTTTCAGCTCGGCAGCCAGGGACGCCATTTGCCTGGTAGTTTCAGCGGATTTCTGCTGCAAATCAGCCAATTCCTGATTGTCGGTAGTGGCTACTGGCGCCGCCAAATCAAGTTGCTGTTTCGTTTGCTGCCAGTCTTTAAATAATTTCTGGTAGGCTTGTTCCTGTTCGATTAACCGCTGCTGCCACTGGCTTTGCGATTTCGCCAGAATCTGCGCGCTATAGCCTTGCAATAACTGCTGCTGCTCATTCATCAGCTGTTTACCGAAGTCTGCCAGACTTGCTGCAAGCTGCTGCTGCGCTTGATTTTCCAGTTCTGCTGCGAGCTGTTGCTCGTTGTTATTATTATTTTTTTTCACTGCATTCATGTTCTGGTCTCGAATTAAACAGCCGCCCCGGCTGTATACTATCAATGTTGTGCCGAGATCCCTGCCGCACGTTATCAATGAGTGTAATATGAGTTGAGAATGATAGCTAACGCTATTGTATATTTTGTCCTCAATCGTTTTAACACACTTTGCATGCCTTAATAAATATCAGAGTGGGCAAATTATTGTCGGGGCTGGAAAGTTTACTTACTTTACCCCGCTAAAACCATACTAAACTCAACGCAACTTAATAACGTAATACATGTCTTATGTTTCAGGCTGTAATCAGAGGAATCCGTGATGACCACCATACGTACAAAAGTACTGCTAAACCGTAATTTTTTGACTGCCACTTTGCTGGCACTGACATTGACAGCTTGCAGCAGCAATCCTACCGTCCGCTCTGATCAAGCCACTGATGTTAATTTTAGTCAGTACCAGACTTTCTCTTTTGTTGAAGAGTTAGCTACCGATCGTGCGGGCTATACCACTTTAGTTACCCAGCATTTTAAAGATGCCATAAGTAATGAACTGGCTGCCCGGGGGTTACGTTATGTAGAATCGGACCCGCAATTATTGGTTAATTTTAATTCTAATGTGGCAAACCGTTCCGAAACGCGCAGCACGCCAACCGCAAGTTACCATTATGGTTATTATCATTATCGTCGTGGCATCGTCTATGCTGGTTTTCCGGTTTACAGCAACGACGTTAGCACGGTGCATTATAAGGTAGGCACCGTAAATATTGATTTAGTTGATGCCGCCAAGCGCAGGTTAATCTGGGAAGGCATTGCTGAGGGGACGTTAAAGCAGAATGACCTGGAGCAACCGCGGGACGCCGCAGCCCGCACCGTTGCTCTTATTTTCGAGAAGCTCCCAACACAACAAAATTAGTTTGCTGCGATTTCAGCAACTTGCTGCTTCAAGGCTGAGCAATCAGCTTTGGCATCAAGTTGCTGAATCGACAACGTAAGTTCGGCGACTTTAAAGCCAAACTTGTGCAATGTTGTGCGGTTTATCAGGTTTTTTTCATCAACCAGATGCAACCAGTCTTTCACTGTAACGTCCAGGGTATCGCCATCATAAGGCAGGCGTAACACATACTGCCAATACAAACTATTGCCAGCCAATTGACCGGTCGCTTCACCCACTACATCACCGGCAGTGCCAGTTATCTCGCCTTCGGCACTTTGGCTTAACTGCCAGTGGCGCTGTTCCACCCGGCCATCGCTAAAGTAGAAAACTTCATACAAATCGCCCTGCCCCTGCTGCCACTCGCCACAGAGATCGGCAACAAAACGCACGCTTTGCTGACCTCGCCAATTGTGCATAACGCCGTATGCCCGGCCAGAACCCAGAAAAAACTGGTCAAGCGCCAGCTCTGGTGTCAGTTGTTGGTAATCAGAAATAGACTGGCTGCATCCCGTCAGTATTGACAGGCTCGCTGCAAGCACGGCTTTGTGCCAGAAAAACTTTTTCATCACGATCTCCTTGTTTTATTCAACTTTAGCAGACGTTACGCAGATAGCGTTGCTTTAGCTCAGTATGGTGGTTACCTTGCTAAGCTGAATTACTTATCCTGAAGACAAGATTTTTTTGTTAGACAGACGACCAGCAACCGCTTAAAACGCAACCCTGTGTCACGGGGAGTTTACTATGCCAGATCTGATGGTGTCTTATGATGAGAGAGACCCGACTGTTAACGTGATTAATAACGAAGAGATTCTGAGCCACTTTTACCAGCATGGCTGGGTCGTTATGCCGGCGTTTTTACCCTGCGTCCTAAATCAGTTGCTACTGGATGAAGCATGTTTTGACGCCGATCTAACGCCAGCCGGTGTCGGGCGGGCAAATGATTTTATGGTAAACCGGCAGATCCGCCGTGATAAAACGCATTGGTTTGACGCCAAAAGCAATGCCCAGCAAGACTACTTGCAGATAATGCGCCAATTACAGTTGCAATTGAATCGACAGTACTTTTTGGGTTTATTTGATTTTGAATGTCATTTTTCCCGCTATCAGCACGGTGACTTTTATCAAAAGCATTTTGATGCCTTCAGCGGCCGCTCCAATAGAGTGCTGACGACGGTAAGCTATTTAAATAATATTGCGGTTGGCGGAGAGTTAGTCCTGTATGGGCCAGATGACGCCATATTGACGCGTATTACGCCACAGGCAGGTACCCTGGTACTATTTGAAAGTGAGCGGTTTGCTCATGAGGTACTGCCTGCAATTGATGAGCGCTACAGTATTGCCGGCTGGTTCCGTCATAATAATAGTATTAACGGATTTATTGATCCCAGCCGCTAAGTTAAAGCGGTGAAGTGGCTTATTCGCCTAACGGCTAATTAGTTTAGCGGATCACTGTTAGCGTATGCCCGACCTCAATATTGTGCTTCGCAAACCAGCCTCGTGGCATTTCCAGCGCGGCCAGCGCTGCAGCCGGGGTGGATACAGGTGTCTCGTCCAGTGGATGAAGCGGTTTTATCGCTATAATTCGCCATTGCGGATCAATAAACGCCACGTCCAGGGCTAAATCGGTATTGCGCATCCACAGGCTGATAAACCTCGGCTCAGGGTACAACAATAACATGCCTGGCTCGGCACTTTGCTGAAACATAAGGCCACGTTCGCGAAGCTCAGGCGTATCCGCCAGCTGTACCTGACGTTTGATATCAGCAATCTGAATATTAGCTATTGGAAAACTAATCCGTTGGATAGGCTCGGGTTCAGCACAGGCATTTACGGTGAATAGTGATAATAAAACAGAAAAAATGGGGTGCTTCATCCTGGATACCTGTAATAAGTTATAGAGCAAACGCGCGGTTAACCGCCACTACTATAGTAATGCAAGGCAATACCGCTGAACACCAGTAATCCAACATAATGATTATTTAAAAACGCCTGAAAGCAACCGGCCCGGCTTTGTACAGCTAACCTGAACTGATATAGAAAAACCAGGCTGCTGCATACCAGCGCTACGTAATACACCAGGCTTAATTGCGCCAAAACTCCAACATAACCCAGTAACAGCAGGGTTGAAAGCTGCAACAGCACAATGATGGTAAGTACGTGGTTACCAAACAAAATAGCGGTTGATTTGATTCCTGCCTTTACATCGTCCGGTTTATCCACCATGGCATAGTAAGTATCGTAAGCTACTGTCCAACATAAGTTGGCCAGATACAGGCACCAGACCAAGGCTGGCAACTGCTCCTGAATTGCCATAAACGCCATGGGCATGCCCCAGCTGAAGGCGGCCCCCAGCACGACTTGCGGTAAATGGGTGTAGCGCTTCATAAACGGATAAATAGCTGCCAACAATAACGCGACCAACGACAGCAGCATCGTTTGCCAGTTTAGCCACAATAATAAGCTGGCACTTAGTGCAACAAGCACGGCAAATAACTGCAATGCTTCTGCGGCGCTAACGCTACCTCGGGCCAACGGGCGCATCGCAGTGCGAGCTACCTGTCCATCAACGTTGCGATCAGCATAATCATTTATTACGCAGCCAGCGGAGCGCATCAGTACGACTCCCATGCTGAAAACTAGCAACATACTGATAGCCGGGAATCCGCCGCTGGCAAGCCAGAGAGCCCACCAGGTGGGCCATAATAATAAATAAATGCCAATTGGTTTATCCAGACGCATTAGCAGTCGATATTCTGACCAGCGCTGCCAGCTAAGCTGCCATTTCATAATGTTAAAACACCATCCAGAAACACTTCAGCGACCAGCAGTGGCTGACCCGATAGGGTAAAAACAGAACGTCGGGCCCAGTACTCACCGGATGCGACAGCTGCTGTCAAAGGATGCGATAACCGTACCCTTGCCACCTCTATTTCACCGCGGCTGACATGTTGCTGCTGAAAAATGACTTCTCCCAAAGGCTGGTTGCCAAGTTGAGCCAGCGGCTGCAGCGCAGCTAAGGTTGCTAATGGCAGCCAGCTTTGTGCATAGATGCAAGGCAACTGATTACACGACATTAATACTTCCCGACATTGCGCCTGCTTAATACCAGGTAACAACGGCGTGATAAATTCGGGTAAGGCATACTCTAGCTGCTGCAGCACCTGCAGCTGAAAATGGCGGGTACGACTTTTCAGCCGTGCAGTAAGGGAGGCGGGCTCCAGCAACCAGGCTTCAAGCACAGGTGGTAACGTGACAGCACTGGCCAATTGCCAGTCAGAAGCTAATGAAATAGCGGGCTTGGTCACTCAAATACTCAAATTGCGATAATATGGCCAAATGATAGCAAGTTCGGCCCACCTTTTCAGCTGAAAAAAACGTTCGCGACAGCATAATTAAACTGGTAAAGCATGCGGTAAAACACTAAGGTTAACAAAGAATTCCCCGAGACAACCTAAGGTAGGGCAACATGAAATTTTTCGTTTTTATACTCACTGCTTTACTTATGGTGCCGTCAGCAGCGAGTGCCAGACAGCAGGAAGCCGAATTTGTTTATTATGGCTTTGACCCGGATATTGTCACCAATTATGTTTCAGGAAACCGGCGCAGTCTGGGTTATGTAAGGGTGACTGTTGAATTAATGGTAACCGACAAACGTTTTCTTACAGCCATTGAACATCATGAACCGCTTATTCTCGACACCATTATTGGCATTCTGAGCAAACAAACTGAAGATAAAGTGAAATCGCTTACCGGAAGGGAAGAAATCCGGACATCGATTCTGACCCGACTGCAGGAAGTGCTGAAAAAAGAAACCGGTGACACCATCATCAAAGACTTACTCTTTACTAAATATTTGTATCAGTAAACAGACACCGCTAGCAAATCAACTCGTTGCAGCATGGCGTGGCGGTTTAATCAGCAACGCCAGCATTAACCCAGCCAAAAGTCCTGCCAGATGAGCCCAGTTTGCCATGCTAATCCATAGCACGTCAGCAAAGCCCAGTAATAGCCACACCACCATAAACATGGCCAAAGCGTCGCTGATCAGTGGCCGGGGCCGGGGGTAACGTTTCTGACTAAGCCAGCAAAAACCAAAAAGTGCATACACCACGCCCGACAATCCCCCGAAATTAGTGCCGACCAGAAAAAACTGTGCGGCGTTGGAAATGACCGCAGTGAGCACAGTAAAATTAAGTAGCCTAATACTGCCAAATTGGCGCTCCAGGGCTGAACCGAGCAGTAACCACCACAGCAAGTTAAACACCAGATGCGTGGCGGAAAAATGCAATAGTGCCGGGGTAAACCAGCGCCAGAGCTGCTGTGGCACAGTCAGTTGCAAACTGTTGGTCGCGCCCCGAAAGTCGAGCTGTAACCAGGCGTAAACCAGTAGGCATATTCCTAACATCAACACCGTGATGGGGCGGCTAAGCACCTTTTGCCATGGCACCACGATGCGGCGCTGGCCAGCTTGAGCGACAGGCTGGCTACGCTGCCATGCTGCTGCCTGGTAGCGAGGATGATGAGGATCCTCTACAAATTCTTTTAGTAAGTCAGCTACTTGCTCCGCGCAGTTCTCGTCGCAATACAACTGGGTGGGGCCATTGCTTACCGGCTGCGCGACAACGTGCAGCCCTTCACTCTGGCAATAGTCTGTAAACAGCAACGCCGCTGACAGATTATTGATTTCAGCCAGTTTATGCATCGTTACTGCGCTCAAAGGGCTGTGATTGCTGCCATTGGCTGAAACCGCCATCCATACTATATACCTTTTCAAAACCTTGCTGAGCCAGATATTGAGCGGCGCCCTGACTCGAGTTGCCATGGTAGCAAACGACAATGACCGGCTGGTCAAATTCAACCTGCTGCATAAACTGGCTCAGACTGCCATTATTCAAATGATAGGCGCCGGGAATATGGCCATTGGCGAAGCTTTGATCATCACGAATATCGGCAATGATCACCTCCTGCTGTAATAGCATGGCCGCGGTATCTGCAACGGAAATATGGTGAAAGTCGGTCATTACTGCTCCCAGGCAAAGTGGTAAGAAAAAAGTGGTCATATAATTGTGGCGTTATCATAACGCACTGATCAGTAAATAGCAGCCCGTGTCGCTTTGGCAACCTGTAGCAACGTCTGTGTCACAGGTGTTTTAGCCGTTACTGAACAAGAAAGGCTGGACATTCGATTAAACTATTGTTAACAATGTTGGCATCGAAATAGCGTGCCAGGGATCCATCATGAATTTACTAATTATACTTGTCATTCTTGCAGTCATTATTTTCTATGTCATCAGTATTTTTAATCAACTGGTTAAACTCAAAAATCGTTTTCAAAACGCTTTTGCTCAGATCGAAGTGCAATTAAAGCGCCGATACGATTTAATTCCCAATCTGGTTGAAACGGCCAAAGCCTATATGTCACATGAGCGTGAAACTCTCGAAGCCGTGATAAGTGCCCGCAACGCCGCTATGGCAGGATTAAAAGTCGCCGCCAACAATCCCGGTGACGCTGGCGCTATCAGCCAGCTTGCCGGTGCAGAAGGCGCGTTGCAAAGTGCGATGGGCCGGCTGAATATGGTGATGGAAGCTTACCCCGACCTGAAAGCTAATCAGAATATGATGCAACTATCGGAAGAACTGACCAGCACCGAAAACCGGGTCGCTTTTGCGCGCCAGGCATTTAATGATGCGGTGACTGAATACAATACATACAAACAAAGCTTTCCGCCGGTGCTGGTTGCGGCCACCTTCGGCCACGCTAACGATGCGACCTTGCTGGAGTTTGAAGACAGTCAGTTAATTCAGGCAGCACCGAAAGTCAGTTTCTGATAACGCATGGCCACTAACTTTTTCAGCCAGCAAGATTTAGCAAGACGGAACACCCGGATCCTGATATCGCTATTTACCCTTGCTGTTGTGCTACTGCTGCTTTTAACTAACGCCCTGGTGTTGGTTGGTCTTGGCCTGGTTGACTTGCAGCAAGTTAATAATCAGCAACCTTTAAGCCATAATCTGCCATGGACTATGGTGTTTATTACCAGTATCAGCGTCATTATCGCGGTCGGTATCGCTGTGCTGGTAAAATGGCAGCAGCTGAAGGGCGGCGGTAAAGTCGTTGCAACCAGCCTCGGTGGCAACCGCATTGATGCCGCCAGCAATGATCCGCTGGAACGGCGTCTGCTAAATGTTGTTGAAGAAATGGCCATCGCCGCTAATGTGCCGGTACCACCTGTTTACTTATTGCCCGAGAAAGGGATTAACGCTTTTGCTGCAGGTTACAGTCCGGGTGATGCCGTAATCGGGGTAACCCGTGGCTGTGTTGAACAGCTAAATCGGGACGAGTTGCAAGGCGTAATGGCGCACGAATTCAGCCACATTTTAAATGGCGATATGCGGATGAATATCCGGATGATAGCCATTTTAAACGGCATTTTATTTTTAGGGCATATCGGCTACTTTATGCTGCGCTCCGGCAGCACGTCCAGAGGACGTATTGGTCGCAGCAGCGGTAGCAATAAAAATAAAAATGCTGGCGGCCTGCTGGCGATTGCACTTGGCCTGGTGGTCATTGGCTATTTAGGCTCTTTTTTTGGCAACCTGATCAAAGCAGCAGTGAGCAGGCAACGCGAATACCTGGCCGATGCCTCAGCGGTGCAGTTCAGCCGCAACCCCAGAGGAATTGCCGGTGCATTAAAGCGGATTGGCGCACACAGTGCCGGTACCCGTATCCGTAATAGTAATGCCGATGAAAACAGTCATTTATTTTTTGGCGAAGCTATCTCCCGTTGGGCCAGCATTTTTGCAACACACCCGCCTCTGGCAAAGCGGATAAAACGCCTGGAACCGCATTGGAATGGCAAGTTTCCCAGTCCGATAAATCAGGTAGACCCGGCGGTTGAGCAAAGCCCCCCGCCCCCCACCAGCAGCGCCCGCTCAGATAATGCCGCACCCGATAGCCATAAAATGCTGCAGGCTATTGCTGCTCTGCCTTTATTATTAGTGCAAAATAGCCGCCAGCCCCTGCAGGCTCAGGCCATTGTTTGTGCGTTACTGCTGCAGAATGCTCATGTTGAAGCTGCACAACTGCAACTGATTAAAACGCAAGGCTCACTGGAGCTGTTGCAAAATGTTGACCAGATTATCGATGCAGTGCAGAAGTTGCGCCTGCCGCTACAAGTACAATTACTGCAGCGCACCGTACCGGCACTAAAACAGCTTAGCCAACAGCAGTTTGCCCAGTTTGAGCAACTTATCCAGGCGCTTATCGCTGCCGATCAACAGGTGTCATTACCACAGTGGATAGTGACTCAGTTTATTGAGCATACGGTAGCCAGCCACTTTCAACCAAAACCACAGCTCAGAGGCTCCAGAAAAACGGATATGCTCGCTTTACAAGGCCCGGTTTTAGCATTGCTTAGCGCAGTGGCGAACGCCGCCGGCGATGCTCCCGACGGTGCAACGGCGAGCAAACAGGCCTGGCTGGCCGGATTAGCAAGCATGGGGCTTACCGTTGACACCCCAAGGCCTGACAGCCCGTTAGCTGCATTAACCGGTCATCTGAACGACTTGCTCAGTGCGGCACCGCTAGTAAAGCAGCAGATCTGGCAGGCTATCCTGGCCGCGGTTACCGCAGACAAACTGGAAACGGATAATGAGCAAGCTTTATTGCTTGCCCTGGCGTTACTACTGGAGATGCCCTGGCAACCTGCTGCAGCGGTAAATTAAGCCGCGCGGTTTAACCTTTTCAGAAAAATGTGTTTTAGGGGTTTAGCGAAGCTGCCAGCTAAGGTAAAATAGCCGGTTCTTGTTTAATTCCGGAGGCTGTGTGTCCGATAATCTGTCAGATAATCGCTTATTTCTGTTATACGATGCTTCGTTCGACGATATGGATGCGGAAGGTTGCCCGGGCTTTGGCTTCGTTTTGTTGTTTAATGAAGCTGATGTTAATCAGTTTACTGCTGGCGAAAACCCGGCTTGCCCGGCTGTCTCAATGCTTTTTACCGATCATGCCGACGGCAGTATCAGCGGCGACTTGCTGGGCTGGGCACATTTAGACGCTGAAATTTTTCAACACTATCCGTTGGGTCAGTTTTTAACGCTGATGGAGCAGGCAGCGCAGGTTGCCATTAATGCCTATCGGCAGGTCAGCCAGGGACCTGACAAATTAGTAGCACTCAGCCTGCCCGATGAAGATCTTATCCAGTTTGATGTTCAGTTCAATGATTTGCAACTGAAAGATAAGCAAAGTGAGCTGTTATTAGCCCAGCAGCTGATGGTGGGCCGGCCCTATCTGGATTCTTAGAGAACCAGCTGCGTTAACCCCACTATCACAGATTGCTTTTTCACTTTATTCTTTTACTATATCGACGATCGGTAAACTAACAGGCCAGCACACGGAGCAACCGTAATGACTACAGCCCTTGATATGGCCTTAATTGAGCGGGCTTTAAACGGTTTCACTATTCCACCACGACCTGAAATTTTGCAGCATATTCAACAGCAGCTGGCAAAAAGTGATCCCAGTATCAGCCGGATAGCCGCCTTAATTAATCTGGATGTTGGTATTGCCGGGTTTACATTGAAAGTGGTGAACTCTGCATTTTTTGGCTTACGTCAGAAAATCACCTCTATTGAACATGCCTGTAAATATCTTGGCATGAGCCGGGTTCTGGCGCTGGTTCGTAGTATTTTGTTGCGTTTTACTCTGGCTGAAGGCCGGCAAGACCCGTTTAGTCAACGTTTATGGAGCAGTGCCTTACATACCGGTACTATTGCTATGGCGCTGGCTAAACAGTTTAATCTTAGTCAGGCGGCTCAGGACGATTGCTATAGTCTTGGCTTATTCCACAATGCCGGAATCGCGCTGATCAGCGGACAGGCTCCGCTTTATGCCACGTTAATGCAACAAGGGCTGCAAACAGGCCGGGAACATAGCGAAATTGAAGAGCAGCATTTTCAGACATGTCATGAAGTGCTGGGGTATCTTATTGCACAGTCCTGGGGCTTAACGCCGGAATTGTGTAATGTCATTGCGTACCATCATAGTCCGGCGATTATTCTGCAGTCAGACAATGACTATGAACAGCAACTATTTGCCTTGCTGAAGCTGGCGGAGTTTTTCAGTGGCGAAAGCAGGTTGTTGTATAGCATTAATGTTGATCCTGAGTGGCAAAATTATAGCGGTGCTATCCTGGATGTGCTGGAGCTTGACAGTCTTAGCCTGCCAGATTTTGCCGAGCTACTGCACCAGCAGGATATTCAAACCGTATATAGCCTCAACTAAACTAATCTGAGCTTTAGCTGTGGTTCACCGCAAACCTTTTTTACCTCAAAAAATTTGCCCGAGCTGCCAGCGTCCGTTTAACTGGCGCAAAAAATGGCAACGGGACTGGGAGCACGTTATTTATTGCTCTGAACGTTGCCGCCGCACAAAATCAGAAGGTTAAGCGTCTCAACCCTGCATGCCTGAGATTAAAACCCCTGCCAAGGCAACATGACAGCTTTGTTACACAAGGCGCTATCTGTTACCTTTAACCGATAAGTTATCGCGCAACGTTGCGCATTACTTTTTGCAGGGCGGCCCAGATGCAAATTGTTATTCTACCCAGCGCAAACTGTGTTGCTGAATATGGCGCGGCATTGTTTATCGAGCAGCTAGCTGCAAAGCCGGAATCAGTGCTCGGCTTAGCCACGGGTTCGACCCCCTTAGCACTGTATCAATTGCTGATCGTGGCTTGTCAGCAACAGCACATCTCTTTTTCCAGCGCAAAAACGTTCAATCTGGACGAATATCTGGGTTTAGCTGGCGAGCATCCACAAAGCTACCGCTACTTTATGCAACAACACTTATTTAATCATATTGATATTTCGCCAGAGAATACCGCGGTACCCGATGGTGCTACAACCGATCCGGTAGCTGCCTGTGCCCGGTACGAACAGCAAATAAATGACGCAGGTGGCATCGACTTGCAGCTGCTGGGGTTGGGCCGTAACGGCCACATTGGCTTTAACGAACCGTCATCCGGGCTGTATTCCCGCACCCGAATTAAAACGCTAACACCCGCTACCATAGCCGACAACAGCCGTTTTTTTAACGCCGGCGAATATCAGCCACATCTGTCCATTACCATGGGAATAGGTACTATTCTGGAGGCCAAAAAGTGGTGTTAATGGCGACCGGTGCGAGTAAAGCCGGCGCAGTAAAAGCCATGGTGGAGGGCCCACTTACTGCAGCCTGCCCGGCTTCTGCTTTGCAATTGCATCAGCAGGCGATCATTGTCCTGGATGAAGCGGCAGCATCTGAGTTGGCTGACATTGAATTTTACCGGCATATAGAGCGGGAAAATCAGGCTTTATTCCAGCGATTAAAGCAGCAGTAATACCCAATAGCCTTGCTTAGGGCTACAATAGCGCCCTGAATTTTGCGCTCTGGGGCGCTGCAGCTTGAAGTAGGTAAGGTATATGCAAATTGTGTTAGCGCCAATGGAAGGTGTGGTCGATCACCTGATGCGGGAGATGCTAACCCAAATAGGTGGCTATGACTTGTGTGTCACCGAATTTATCCGGATAGTTGACCAACGCTTACCCGCCCGGGTATTTCATCGTATTTGCCCCGAATTGCAGCAGGGCGGCAAAACCCTTGCCGGCACCCCCGTGCGGGTGCAATTGCTGGGGCAAGAGCCCAACTGGTTAGCCGAGAATGCAGTAAGAGCCGTCGAGCTGGGTTCACCCGGCGTTGATTTGAACTTTGGCTGCCCGGCCAAAGCCGTTAATAAAAGCCGTGGCGGAGCCGTACTGCTAAAACAAACAGAGCAGTTATATCAGATAGTGAAGGCGGTACGTGATGCTGTGCCCGCCGAATATCCGGTCAGCGCTAAAATTCGACTGGGTTATGATGATACCAGCCTGACCCTGGCGAACGCTGAAGCTATTTGCGCAGCAGGCGCCAGCAGTCTGGCTGTGCATGCCCGCACCAAAAGCGATGGCTACCGGCCGCCCGCTTACTGGCCCTGGATTGCCAAAATAAAACAGCATGTAGATATTCCACTAATTGCTAATGGCGAGATATGGTCTGCTGCGGATGCTGCCCTATGTCAGCAGCAGAGCCAGTGTCAGGATATTATGCTCGGCCGGGGGGCACTCGCCATGCCCAATCTGGCGCAAAGCATTAAGCAACAGCAGGCTGTTATGCCCTGGCCGCAGGTGCTGCAACTGCTAATGCATTATTCAGAATTTGAAATTAGCGGTGATAAAGGAAAATACTATGCTAATCGGGTTAAACAGTGGTTTAGTTATTTGAAACTGCAGTCCCCGCAGGCCGCGAGCCTATTTCAACATTTAAGGTTACTCAGTAAAAGCGCTGATATTCTGAATTTACTAAACTCAGCGCTTACTGAACCCAAGGTAGAAGTTTGACCGGCAACGGAGGTTGCCTGTTGTCTTGCGCTAATCCGTTACGACCAATTCAGTACCACTTTACCTGACTGGCCGGAACACATGATGTCAAAGCCTTCCTGAAACCGTTCCATCGGCATTTCATGGGTTACCATTGGGGTCAGATCCAGACCAGACTGAATTAAGCTGGCCATTTTGTACCAGGTTTCAAACATCTCCCGGCCATAAATACCTTTAATGATCAAGCCTTTGAAGATCACTTTATTCCAGTCTACTGCCATATCAGAAGGCGGGATACCCAGCATAGCAATCTTACCGCCATGATTCATGGTATCGAGCATGCTACGAAAAGCTGACGGCACGCCAGACATTTCCAGCCCGACGTCAAAGCCTTCAGTCATACCCAGTTCTTTCATAACGTCTTTTAAGTTTTGCTTACTGACATCAACTGCCCGGCTGGCACCCATTTTCAGTGCTAAATCGAGCCGGTACTGATTAACATCGGTAATCACCACGTGGCGGGCGCCAACATGACGCGCCACTGCGGCCGCCATAATACCAATAGGCCCGGCGCCGGTAATTAATACATCCTCGCCCACTAAATCGAACGATAACGCGGTATGCACTGCATTACCAAACGGGTCGAAAATAGCAGCAATGTTATCCGGAATATTATCCGCTAGCTTAAACGCATTAAATGCCGGGATCACCAGACATTCAGCGAATGAACCCGGACGATTAACACCCACACCCGTAGTATTTCGACATAAATGCACCCTGCCAGCACGGCAGTTTCGGCAATGGCCGCAGGTAATATGGCCTTCACCAGATACCCTGTCACCCACCTTAAAGCCGCGAACCTCCGAGCCCATCCCTTCAATCACGCCGACATACTCATGGCCAACGACCATGCCATGAGGAATGGTTTTTTGCGCCCATTCATCCCACTTATAGATGTGCACGTCGGTACCGCATATTGCGGTTTTTTTAATTTTAATTAATACGTCATTCGGTCCAACTTCCGGTTTATCTACCTCTGTTTGCCAAATACCCGGTTCTGCTTTTAACTTTGCTAATGCTTTCATTTTACGTCCCGCCCTTATGCGATCACGCCCATATCTTTACCAATCCGGATAAAGGCCGCAATCGCCTTATCCAGCTGTGCTTTACTGTGTGCTGCTGAAATTTGAGTACGAATTCGGGCCTGACCTTTTGGCACTACCGGAAAGGAGAAACCCACGACATAGATACCCTCGGCCAGCATACGTTTTGACATTTCTGCTGCTATTTTGGCATCTCCCAGCATTACCGGAATAATGGCATGGTCTTTACCGGCCAGGGTAAAACCGGCTGCACTCATTTGTTCCCGAAAATAATTTGCGTTATCCCACAATTTGGCGCGCAGCGCATCACCCGATGCCAGCATTTCCAGTACTTTTATAGATGCAGTGACAATAGAGGGCGCCAGTGAATTGGAGAACAAATACGGGCGTGAGCGCTGTCTAAGCCAGGCGATCACTTCTTTTTTACCTGAAGTATAACCGCCAGAAGCACCGCCCAGCGCTTTGCCCAGCGTACCGGTAATAATATCGACCCGGTTTAACACATCGCAGTACTCATGGGTACCACGACCATTTTCACCGACAAAACCGACGGCATGGCTGTCATCTACCATCACCATGGCGTTGTACTTATCGGCTAAGTCACACACGGTTTTTAAATTGGCAATAATGCCGTCCATTGAAAACACGCCGTCGGTGGCAATCAGTTTAAAGCGGGCGCCATCCGCATCGGCTTGCTTTAACTGGGCTTCCAGATCAGCCATATCATTATTGGCGTACCGAAAACGCTTTGCTTTACACAAACGTACACCATCAATAATAGAAGCATGATTCAGCGCATCAGAAATGATTGCATCTTCCGGGCTTAAAATCGTTTCAAATAAACCGGCATTGGCATCAAAGCAGGACGAGTACAAAATGGTATCTTCGGTGCCCAGAAACTCACTGATTTTCGCTTCCAGCGTTTTGTGTATATCCTGAGTACCGCAAATAAAACGTACTGATGCCACACCAAAGCCATGGCTGTCCAGCCCCTGCTTTGCCGCAGCAATTAAATCCGGATGATTGGCTAACCCCAGGTAATTGTTGGCACAGAAATTCAGCACCTGCGAGCCGCCTACCGTTACATCTGCCTGCTGTTGCGAGGAAATAATCCGTTCAGCTTTAAATAGCCCTTCAGCGGTAACATCTTCGATCTGGTGTTGTAAGTGTTGCAGAAAAGCGCTGTTGCGCATGCGGCCTCCTGGTTGGCGATGGTCTGAGCGATGCAAAAGATGCACATTGTAATGGTTAAGACGCTGCCATGCAGCGTTTAGTGGTTAAGTGTAGCAACTTGCAGCTGAGCAGCTGTAAATAAACAGCTACAGCTATGCGGTTTTCTAGCTGCTGGTCTGCTCTGCTAAGGCTAGCTGGGCGTAATGTTGCTGCAACTTGGTAATGCGTGGCAATGCCTGAGCGGTCGCATAGGGCTTAAACAGCAACAACACTTTTAACACCCCCTGATACACGCTGGCCTGATTAATCGGCTTATCCGGTGCCTGTGTTTTCAGATAGCTAATCCAGAAAGTCACCAACAACTTAATGCTATGAGCGAAGTCGGCAATATCCTCATCGGCAATTTCAATTACCGATTTCGCCTTCAGTGCCTTTAACACAGAAATAACCCGCTCCAGCACGCCTTGTTGTACCCGGGCATAATCTTGTTGCAATGCACTGTCACGAGCCAGAATGTCAGGCAAATTGGCATAGAAAAAATGAAAGCGCCACATCAGTTCGAATACCACATCCAGGTACTCTGCTAACGCATCCAGTGCCTCGGTTTGCGCCGAAGGCGGTTTTATCCGGGTATCCAGCAACTTGGCATATTCCTTAAAAATTTGCCGGACAATGTCTTCTTTATTGCGAAAATGGTAATACAGATTACCCGGGCTGATACCCAAATGGGCTGCAATATGGTTGGTGGTAACCTGGCGCTCGCCCACGTCGTTAAACAGCGCAATACTGGCTTGCAGAATTTTATCTTTAGTTCTGAGCTTTTTTTCCATCTGAATAGCTAAGCTTCTTAATTGGTATAGTAGTTTGCTATAGTAACGCCAAACTGACTAAAAACTCTAGTCGCTTGCACTTTTGTGGTGTCAGGCGGCGACAACATAAGCATCATAAATATGAAAGTAAAAGCCATTTACCCCGGCACCTTCGACCCGTTAACGAATGGCCACAGTGACTTAGTGCTCCGCGCCGCCAGGCTATTTGATTCGGTGGTAGTAGGCGTTGCCTCAAACCCCAGTAAACAGCCCTTATTCAGTCTGCAAGAGCGGGTAAAGCTGGCTGAGCAGGCGTTTGCTGATTGTGGCAATGTGCAGGTGATTGGCTTTTCCGGCTTATTGGCGCAATTTGCCAAAGAGCAGCATGCCCAGGTGTTACTGCGGGGAGTGCGGGCGGTCGCTGATTATGAATACGAATTTCAGCTAGCCAGTATGAACCGGCAACTCAATCCGGAGCTGGACAGTTTATTTATGACCCCATCAGAGAAAAATACCTTTATTTCCTCGACGCTGGTAAAAGAAGTATGCCGGCACGGCGGCGATATCAGTAGTTTTGTGCCCGCTCATGTCGAGCGGGCTTTAAAAGCAAAATTCAGCAAAACCTGAATAAGAGTACTTAACGCCAGCGGCGTAGTTTATGGCCTTTAAAAGCATAGAATAAAATATAAAGGTAACAGGGCAACATCATCCAGTAGGCAAACTGACTGTTGCCAGAACTATGAGCAAGATAACCATATACCATGGGTAAGATAGCACCACCTGCGATCCCCATAATCAACAATGCCGAGCCGGTACTGGTTAGCTTACCCAGGCCCTGCAATGACAGAGGCCACACCGCTGGCCATACCAACGCATTAGCAAAACCGAGTAATGCCAGGAACATTATTGTATTGGGTACTACCGGAATACCACTCCAGCCAAACAAAATATCAGCCAGCAAGCTGCTGTCGGCACTACCAAACATGACGCCAAGGGTAAACAGCAAACCAAAGATGGCTGATCCCTGCAGAGCACGCTCCTGCGACAAATATTTAGGAATACAAAATACGCCCACCATATAACCAAGTACCATAAAGGCCATGGTATAGGAGGTTAACGCACCAAAGTGGGCGACACCTAAACCCTGGCCGTATAAACCAATGGTATCGCCGGCAATCACCTCAACGCCCACATAAACAAACAGCGCCACCACACCCAACACCAGCTGCGGATGGCTGAATACCGCAGTCCAGGGATCTTTGCCTGCTTTTTCAATCGCGCTGTCATTTAAATCAAGCTCGGGTAGCGGTGAAAACTTAATAAAGGCGGCCAGGAACAGTAAGGCCACTGTCATATAAATATAGGGGGTAACTAATCGGTTCGACAGCGCTGCCAGTTGAGCATTACGTTCGGCTTCAGTTAGCAATGCCAACGCTTCTGAGGAAAACGGCTCCATACCCGTTAACACCCATGCGGTAAAAATAAGCGGCACCACAAAGCCTGCACCTTTGTTGACCAGCCCCATAACACTGATCCGCATTGCCGCGCTTTCTCGCGGGCCAATACAGACGATATAAGGATTAGACGCAGTTTGCAGGATAGTCAGCCCTGTCCCCAGAGTAAACAATCCGGCAAGAAACAACGCATAGTGGGAAGTTTGCGCCGCTGGAATAAACAGAATGGCGCCCACCGCCATAATAAGTAAACCCAGTACCATGCCATTTTTATAGCCAACCTTGTTAAGCACAAACGACATAGGCAATGCCATGACGACATAGGCAATATAAAACGCGAAAGTCACCAGCAGGGCCTGGAATTCATTTAATTCGCAGACAATTTTTAGAAATGGAATAAGTGATCCGTTTAGCCAGGTGACAAAACCAAAGATAAAAAACAAAATACCGATTATTGTCATCGGCAAAACACTGCTATGGCTAACCGGCCGTGCCACGGATGCACCCATCTTGTTCACTCCTTTTTTATCATGATTAACGCATCTACGCCCGGCTATACTGGATAAACACAGTAGCCGCCAATCCAGTTTTGCCGCACCTCATAGTGTTCATCCAGCAATACCATATCCGCCTGATAGCCCTTGAATAAACTACCCCGGCTAGCTGCACAGCCCAATGCCTGCGCCGGATAGTGCGACGCCATCCGCAGTGCTTCAGCCGGAGACACCGCCAGCCCGTCAATGGCATAACGTACTGCGCTGGCCATATCCAGCACGGAACCGGCCAGCCGGCCTGCTTCGTCAGTGAGTTTAGAGCCTTCGCGCCGCACTTTGCCGCTAAAAAAGGCAAACTCGGTGTCAGTGGTCCCCACCGGGGCCATCGCATCGGTAACCAGCAATAACTTTCCGGCGGGCTTGGCGGCCAGCGCGACTTTAGCCGTCAGCGGATGCATATGATGACCATCAAAGATCACCCCACACCAGCTGTCAGCATCTGCCAGCGCCACTCCAACCATGCCGGGCTCCCGCGAAGTCATGGGTGACATGGCATTGTATAAATGAGTAAAACCGCTGGCACCTGCGTCCAATGCAGCCTGCACCGTCGCGGCGTCGGCATTAGAGTGCCCAAGGCAGACAATCACATTAAGCCCGACCAACTGTCGTATCTGTGCAGGGCTGACATTTTCCGGTGCCACCGTAACCAGTTTAATACCGATATCATTTCGACTATAAATGGCTAACTCTGCGGGGCTAAGTTCGCGGATATGCATAGCCGGATGAACGCCTTTTTTAGGCTCAGCCAGATGCGGCCCTTCAAAATGCAAGCCAATAACCCCAGGCTCAGCTGAGGCAATGGCCCCGGCAACTGCATCAGCAGCCTGCTGCATCACACTAATACTGTCGGTAATAATGGTGGGCAGGATGGCGGTGCTGCCAAAGCGGCTGTGCGCCTTTAGCATGGTGCGCAACGTTGCCACAGTCGGTGCGCTGTTAAATAATACGCCACCGCCGCCATTTACCTGTAAATCAATAAAGCCCGGCACCAGGGTAGCGGCCAGCACAGCACCGACAGCAGGTTTGATGCTAACAATCTTGCCCTGTTGCCAGCGCAGCTCGACATTGCTGTGCCAGTGCGTGCCATCAAACAGCGAGGAAACAGCGAGGCTACCGGTATTGCTGCTATCTTCAGCATTGCGTTTCATCATGTTGTTCCGCTTGCAAAAACGGCACCAATACAGGTGCCGTTTTTTTAATTATCGGGTGGCTATCAGGCTGGTTTAACCAGCTTTTGCACCAGTTTCTGAGTGTGCTGTAAAGACATCAGATGGGCATAAATAGCGGTCAGGAAGCCCAGTTTGCGCAACTCCAAAAACACCTCATCACTCAGCGCATTCAGCTTTTTCTCGTCAATCATATGAATGCCGTTAATATTGCGCGGCTCTCCGTCGACCGTAATGGTCAATACCTGCTCTTTGATAAGATCCAGACTTTTCAACTTCTGGCTGAAGCCGCGGGTCATCCGGCTAAATTCGACAAACTCGCCCATTTGCTTCTTACGATCGGCCAGATAATCAGTTTCGCTGCCATCATCCTTAAATAATGACACACCATCCTTCTCATTGACCCGTTCAGAAGACTCGTCTACCGCAACAATTAAGCGGTCACTGTCCTTCTCAGGCTGAACCAATACCAAGGGGTAATTCCGTGCCACACGTGGTACGTACAGTGCCTGCCATTTACCATCCTGAATAACCAGATTCTGATTCGCCGCCAAGCCTAACAATACCACTGGCTGATAGCTGTCATTTTCACCATCTTTGACAAATACGACTGGGAATTCGGCACCAGCAACGACAAACTCCTGCACAACGACGGGCAGCATGTGCTGATCAGCAACATGGCTTAATGCATTTTCGTTGCTGATTTTGGTTTTGGCATGTTGTTCTTTGCTTAGCGCTACTACTTTATTCTGTTCCATAGATAACTCATTGTTATGGGATTTTTAAAATACCAGCGGTTTGCGGTGTTAATACTGTCAGCAAGCTTGTCTGCTGCCACCGTCTGTCACCCTGGCGTACCGGCCTTATCTTGCGTGAAGTTGGCCTGTGAATCAACTGCTGAATGCCGATAAAGCCCGGTTATTGCCTTGTAACTGACAACGCACACAGCGTGGCAAGCACGGGTAGTTTCGCTTACCCTATCACGCACTCAGCGGGTTTTTATCGATAACGACTAACCCGCACTAAACTCGTAATAAGTTGGCGCGCCCGGCCCCACCGGGAAGCCAGCAACAAACACCCACAAAATAAACAAAATGGTCCAGCCGACAAAAAACACCATGGAGTACGGCAGCATCGTAGCAATTAACGTACCCAGCCCCATATCTTTTTTGTAGCGGGCCGCCACGGCCAAAATTAAACCGAAATAGCTCATCATTGGGGTAATAACATTGGTAACAGAATCACCGATCCGGTAAGCCGCCTGAATAACTTCTGGTGAGTAGCCAACAATCATCAGCATCGGCACAAAAATAGGTGCGGTAATGGCCCACTGTGCGGAGGCGGATCCGAGCATCAGATTAACAAAGCCACACATGGCAATAAAAAATACAAATAATAGTGGCCCGGTTAACCCTAGCTCCTGCAAGGCCGTTGCCCCTTTTACTGCAAAAATAGCGCCCATATTAGACCAGCCAAAAAAGGCCACAAACTGCGCTGCAAAAAACACCAGCACAATATACAGCCCCATTGCCCCAATGCTTTTAGACATAGCATTAATCACGTCGCGATCAGTTTGCATGGTGCCAACTATCTTGCCGTAGACAAAACCAGGAATCGCAAAGGTAACAAAAATAAAGACCACAATACCTTTTAAAAAGGGCGAGTCAGGTACACCACCCGTTTCCGGATTACGCAAAATGCCCCATTCTGGCACCACACTTAACGCTAATAAAATAGCGATAAGTAAAAAAGCAACCCCCGCGCCTTTAAGGCCTAATTTTTCTCTGGCGGTTAACGAGTCAAGCTGTTGCTTACCTAAATCAATCGAGGCCTCATCTGCATTATATTTGCCCAATTTAGGCTCAACAATTTTCTCCGTGACAATCGCCCCCAATGTCGCGATGACAAAGGTACTGGCAATCATAAAGTACCAGTTGGCTTCAGGTCCAACCGTGTAACTGGGATCAATCAGGTTTGCTGCAGAGGTCGTAAACCCTGCCAGCAGAGGGTCTACTGTGCCGATAAATAAATTGGCACTGTAACCACCTGAGACGCCGGCAAAAGCCGCAGCTAAACCGGCCAGTGGATGGCGGCCCAGAGAGTGAAAAATCACCGCGGCCATCGGAATAAGCACCACATACCCTAATTCTGAAGCCGTATTAGACACAATACCCGCAAATACCACTGTTACTGTTACCATCCGCGGTGACGCATTCATCACCAAGCCACGCATCGCTGCTGAAATTAAGCCAGAATGTTCAGCAATACTGACCCCCAGTAACGCCACTAACACCACACCAAGCGGCGGGAAACCGGTAAAATTGGTTACCAGATTAGCGATAATCCGCTGCAGGCCATCAACGCTGAATAAACTGACGACCCGGATAATACCGTCGGCCGAGCGGCCGGCAGCACCTTCTGGCCTGGGATCAACCGCACTAAAATCAAAATAAGCAGCGACACCGCTACCTACCACAACTAACACCGCAAACAGGGCAAATAACGTCACGGGGTGCGGTAATAAATTGCCCAGCCATTCTACGGTATCAAGAAAGCGGGTAAACCAGCCACGCTTCGGTCCCGCCGGGGCAGGTGTTCTACCAGCGTTTGTCATAAATGCATTCCTCTTGGTCAAAGCACAGATAATCTCGACAATTATCTGGAAATCGTTAACAGCTTTTTAGTTATTTTAAGGCTCACAACAAGAAAGTAGCGCAAGAGCCTGATATATCGCAACTTAGCAGGGCTTAACAATAGCCCGAAGCTGACTTTTATAGTATTTATCGACCAAATCTACCACAGGAGCGGCCGGCGGCAAAGCCTGATGCCACGTTAACACGGGCTATAGCGTTAAATTGCAGCTGGAATCCGTAAAATAAGCAGTCGCCTGAGCAAGGATAACGCCGCGGCAGTTATTTTTACTGTAAATCCTTCTGCCAGGTGGCAAAGCATGCGCAAGGTATAACACTAAAGTACCGTTGCTTGCTGTCGCTGCGCTGCCTAGCATAAGCAATTAACGAGTAACGGAGTAAACTTATGCGTGCAGTTATTACGGGAGGCACCGGTGGCATCGGCTTTGCTATTGCCAGTCATTTTGGCAAAGCGGGTTATCAGGTAGTTTTAGCTGATTTAAACGAAACCTTGTTGCAGCAAAAAGCTGCGGAGCTTTCTCAGCAGGGTATTAGCGCAGACTATTGTGTGCTGGATGTTACCGATCAGCAGGCAATTGAAGAGTGTGCCAGGCGCTTTCCCGCCGACATTGTGGTAAACAATGCCGGTATTCAGCATGTGGCCCGGCTGGAGGATTTTCCACCAGAAAAGTGGGCACTGCTTATCAATGTTATGTTAACCGGGCCAGCCATGCTAACGCGGGCGATGCTGCCTTATATGCGCAACAATAATTTTGGCCGGGTGATCAATATCGGCTCTATTCACGCGGTTATCGCTTCACCGTTTAAATCTGCCTATGTGGCGGCAAAACATGGTTTGCTGGGTTTTACTAAAGTGATCGCGCTGGAAAACGCCGATAAAAATTTTACCATTAATACCATCTGTCCGGCCTATGTTAAAACACCGCTGGTGGAGCAACAAATCGCTGCCCAGGCCAAAGAGCATAATCTGACTGAGCAGCAAGTCATTGAGCAAATTATGCTGGCGCCGATGCCGCAAAAAGCCTTTATAGACGTGAGTGAAATTGCTGAAATGGCCGCATTTCTTTGTCAGGATGGCGCAAGGCATATGACCGCGCAGGCATTAATCCTGGATGGTGGCTGGACAGCCCGCTAGCACTGCGACGGTATCTGAGGCACAATCGACTCATGAGTATTTAATGACGTCTCCTCAACAAATGATTGAAAATGGCAGCGGCATTGGTTTAGCCACCATTGCCGCCATTTCACTGATATACCTGCTTATTCTATTTAGCGTCGGCCGCTTCGGCAGGCGTATAACGGCGCGCCACCCCCTGGCGCCCTGGGTTTTCAGCTTCGCCCTGTCTATTTATTGTACCTCCTGGGCCTTTTATGGTGTAACAGCCCAGGCCGCCGTGAATGGCTGGTGGATCCCGCCCACCTATATCGGCTCATTTATTCTGTTCTGGTTTGGTTTTAAGCTTATCGCCCGTATTGCTATTGCCTGCCGGCGTTATCGTATCACTTCGGTAGCCGATTTTATCGCCACCCGTTTTGGTCATTCCCGCTCGTTGGCCGTGTTAATCACCCTTATTTTGATCATGGCGGTGATCCCTTATATCGCGCTGCAATTACATGCAGTCTCTACCAGTATCAATACCCTGGTTCAGGCAGAGGTTGGCGTACACTGGTACACCGATACCGGCTTTTATGTCAGCTTATGGATGGCCGTGTTTGCCTTGCTGTTTGTCAGCAAGAGTGCCAGAGCACATCAACCGAACCCGGGTCTGATGACGGCAATCGCCTTTGAATCGCTGATTAAACTGCTGGCGTTGCTGGCCATAGGCTGTTTTGTGGTATTTGGCATGTTTGACGGTTTTGCCAGTATTTTTGACAACGCAGCGAAGGATCCCGCCATTAGTGAATTGCGCCAACAAGCGCTGCCCATGCATGCATACTGGCTGCACGCGCTGCTGGGATTTTTTGCTACCCTCTGCTTGCCCAGACAGTTTCATGTCAGTTTTGTTGAAAACCAGAAACTAAGCCACCTGCGCAGCGCCCGCTGGATTTTCCCACTTTACCTGCTACTCATGAGTATTTTTACGCTGCCGCTGGCGCTGGCCGGCGTGATGTTACTGGGCAATGACGCCAACATTGATGTTGTAGTATTGCAGTTACCCCTGGCTGCGAACCGCACTGACATCGCGTTACTTGCGTACTTGGGTGGGTTTTCAGCAGCCACCAGTATGGTCGTGGTTGCCACAGTGGTACTGGGGATCATGATCACCAACGAATTGCTGGCACCGTTTATTTACCGCAGTACGTCACTGCAAAAAGAGCAGCAGAACAAAGTTAAAGTTGCGACGCTGCGCCGTTCGGCCATGCTGACGGTGATGGCCCTGGGCTTTATTTACTACCGGTTTATTGGCACCGAGACTGGCCTGGACCAGCTTGGCTTAATGGCTTTCGCCCTGGTTGCACAGTTAGCACCAGCGTTAATTCTCGGTTTGTTGTCACGTAAGGTCAACCGCCAGGGCGCTATGGCCGGTGTGCTTAGCGGCGCTGTGGTCTGGGCCTATATTCTGTTGTTACCCGAAATCAGCAGAGCAGGCCTGATGAGCTCAACCTGGCTTAGCCAGGGGCCCTTTGGCTTGTCATGGCTGGCACCACAGCAGTTGTTTGGCTGGCAGGCCGACCCATTGAGTTTAGGCGTGCTGCTTAGCTTGTCGGTAAATTGTCTGATGGTGATGCTGGTTAGCCGGTTTAGCAACACCCGGGTCAGTGAGTACCTGGAAAGCGGCCGCTTTTTGCGCGCCCAGCTCAGCAATGACAATCGCCGTAGTGTGCAACTGAGTATTCAGGACTGCTATTTACTGGTAAAACGCTTCGCCGGTGAGAAAGAAGCCCGGCGCTTGTTACTGCGCAACTTAAAAGATCCCAATCCTCTGCAAAACCAGTTTGCTCCGCTTAATCTGGTGCAGGCGGCAGAACGCAGTCTTGCGGCTGTTGTCGGCGGGGCTTCCATGCGGTTAATTATGGATGCGGCTGGTAAGCATGCCCAGTTACCGATGGAAACAGTAGAACGCTTTGTAGACGAAGCCAGTCAGGTGTTTCAGTTTAATCAGGCACTCTTGCTATCTACCATTGATAACATCAGCCAGGGCATCAGTGTGGTCGATGCTGACCTGCGGCTCATCGCCTGGAACCAACGCTATATCGATATGTTTAGTTATCCTGCCGGCATGGTCGAAGTAGGTAAGCCAGTAGCAGAGGTTATTCGTTTTAACCTGCAGCGGGGTTTAATTGACAGCGAGAATATTGAAGCAGAGATAAGCAAACGGCTTAGCTATTTGCGCCAGGGAAGCAGCTATAAGTTTCAGCGTGAGCAACAAGATGGCAGGGTGTTTGAAATGCAGGGCGACACGCTGCCCGGTGGTGGCTTTGTTACCACCTATACTGACATCAGCTCGTTTATTGAGGTGCAAACCCAGCTGGAACAAAGCAATACCTTGCTTGAACAACGGGTCAGTGAGCGTACCTCTGAATTGCAATCGTTAAATCAGCAGCTGCAACTTACTCAGCAGCAACTGGAGACAAGTACGGCAGCGAAAACCCGTTTTTTTGCTGCCGCCAGTCATGACCTGATGCAGCCGTTTAACGCCGCGGCGCTGTTTGCCGGCTTGCTACGTCAACAAAGCACCACTCCCGAACTTCGCCAGCTCAGTGCCAATTTAACCAATTCACTTAATTCGGCAGAAGAGCTGTTAACCGCTATTCTGGATTTAACCAAGCTTGACTCCGGGGTCATTAAAGCCAACCTGCAACCGGTCGCCGTAACTCAGTTATTGGAAGATATAGGCCGCGATGCCGCAGTTCTTGCTGCTGAGAAAGGCTTGCAGTTCAGCATGCATAGCAGCACGTTATGGGTAACAACGGATCGTAAACTGGTAAAACGGGTTATTCAGAACCTGTTGGCCAATGCGGTACGCTACACTACTGAAGGGAAAATCATTCTCGGAGTAAAACGTTCGAATAAGCAGCTTCATATTCATATTATTGATACCGGTGTTGGCATCGCAGAAACAGATCAGCAGCGCATATTTGAGGAGTTTCAGCAAGGTAGTCAGCCGGATCAAAAAGGCCTGGGCTTAGGGCTGGCTATCGCGCACCGGATTAGTGCCATCTTGGGCCACACACTCACTGTGCACTCTATACCCGGCAAAGGCAGCTGCTTTAGTTTAACGTTACCACGTGCCACCATGCCGCCAAGCTCAATGACAGCGATTCCTGCAATCAATGAAATTAGTGCCAGTTTTGCCGGTAAAAAAATCTTATTGCTAGATAACGAAGCCCATTTGCTTAGTGCCGTCAGTGCACTCCTAAGCAGCTGGCAATGCCAGGTAACCGCAGTAAGTCAGCCTGGCGAAGCCTTAGCCGCCATTTCACAAGGCTTAAAACCTGATTTATGTCTGTTTGATTACCATCTGGATAATGCTGCCACAGGGGTCGCTGTCGCTGAACAACTGACCAGTCATTTTGCCCTGACTGCGCCGGTCATTATTCATTCAGCGGATCATGACCAGCATATTCGGGAGCAGGCTTTGAACGGAGGGTTCTATTTCTTACTGAAACCACTAAAACCGGCGGCTTTAAAACGCTTATTTCAGCGCTTACTTAGAAATTAAGCGCCTCAGTCTATGTAAGTTAGCCTGTATAGCTCTCTGGCAGGCGCAGTTTTTCAAACATAATGCCAGCCAGCGTGCGGTTATTTACGTTTAACTTGCGTAAAATAGCCGAGACATGCTGCTTGATCGTGGTTTCCTGCACATTCATTTCGTAAGCAATCTGCTTATTTAACAAGCCATCGGCGATCATTTTCAGCACCCGGAACTGCTGCGGAGTCAGCTGTTCCAGCCGCTGTGCAAAATCATTGTCGATAAGTGGTTTCGCATTTTTAACGTCTTCTGCCAGGCCAGGCGGTAGCCAGCTGTCACCATTTAATACGGCGCTGATAGCGTCAGATAACAGTTCTAACGGCACGGACTTAGGAATATAGGCAGCAGCACCTAGCGCTAATGCCTGTTTAATAATAACCGGATCTTCTTCCGCTGACACCATAATCACCGGCACGTCGGGGTATTCGGTGCGAAGCGCGCTAAGACCAGTAAAACCGTCAGAGCCAGGCATTTTTAAGTCGAGGAAGATAAAATGGGTATCGGGATGCTGGCGTAATAATGGCCAGACTTGTTCCATTGTTTGCGCCTGCAGCAACAGGGCATCGTTGCCAAGAATGGCTGAGGAGGCCTGGGCAAGGGCAACCCGGAATAAAGGATGATCATCAGCGATGATGGCTATCATAACGTATACTTCTGAGCACATGGGCTCGCTATAATGAACCGGGGCTTACGCCCCGGCAAGGTTTTTAATGGATCAGAAGCGATAAGCCACGGTTAAACTGACTTCACGCGGAGCACCATAATAACCAATTAAGGTATTGTCGCCACCTAAGCCAGGAATAAACTGACCTGGGTTAGCTGGGTCTGGCGCAATAAAGGCATAGTTGCCAATTAAATACTGCTCATCGGTCAGGTTTTTACCATGTAAGCCTACCCGCCACTGGCCATCTTTGCTTAACCAGGTCACACCCAGATTCAGCAAGCCATAGGCATCCTGCGACAACTGGTTGTCCAGTTCAACCAGGTCATAGTCACTGCGATAGGCATAGTTACCATTAAAGATAACATCACCGAAATCAGTAATCATGTCGTAGCTAAAACCCACGGTAGCGGTAGTTTCAGGCGTATTGGTAATGGTGAAACGGTCAGAAATATCAACAGCGCCTTCAACTGGATCAAAGGTCAATGCTTCTTCAAACTTTGCATCAATTAAACCAATATTGGCATAAATGTTCAGGTTGCGGCTGGCTATCCAGGTCATTTCCAATTCGGCGCCCGTTGCTTCTGAACGGCCAATGTTACCCAACCGCTGGTTAAGGGCAGTGGCATCGTCCGGATCCGGAATCACTGAAATATACTGCCGGTCTTTATGGTCCAGCATAAACAAAGTTGCGTTCAAACGCAGGCTATCATTCCAGTCACTCTTCATACCAATTTCGAATGAGTTAACGGTTTCTGGATCAGCAGCTGGCTCGGCAACGGTTGCCCGCGGGTTGAAAGTCCCTGATTTAAAGCCCTGGCTAAAGCTGGCAAATAACATCATATCCCGGCTGTGTTGATATTCGATACCAATTTTCGGGGTAAGCTTGTTCCAGCTTTCTTTGTCATCCAGCACGATAGGTGTGGTTAAACCATCTGGACGAACATAACCTGGTATCCAACCTGATTCCGGATACACAGTATCGAACACCAGACCGTTGCGAACCGTAGCGCGCTTTTCGTCTTTGGTATAACGTAAGCCTGCGGTTACAGACCACTTATCAGTTAAATCGTAACTACCCTGAGCATAGGCAGCAGAACTATCAGTATTACTGCACCCTCCTACTTCACGGGTTAAGCCAGGTGTGCCGAAGGCTCCTTGTCCCAGAACTTCCAGAATAGCATCGAACACACCACAGGAGTCAGCAGTATAGTAATACAAGCCTGATACCATTTTAAAACCATCAGTCTGATAATTTAATTGCAGTTCCTGAGTAAAGTTTTCATCGTCATAAATGGCCGGCACGTCAAATATCCGCAACGAGGTGTTGTCAAAATCGATATTTGTTGGCGAATAACTTGTCCGCTGTGACGTAATAGACTTTAAGGTGAAATTATCGTTGATGTCCCACGACGCGGTTAAACTGATACCATCAGTTTCAACTTTATTCTCGGTAGGCAAACTGGTGTATGAGTCGTAGACACTATCCGGTACCGGCGCATCAGTTAACAGACTTGGTAATAAGCGATAACCACCTTTGGCATTAGAGTCATCTTCAGTTTTGTCGTAATTCAACCGGAAAAACAAGTTGTCCACTGGCCGGTACTCTAAGGTCAGACGCAGTGCCTGTAAGTCTTTGTTGTAGTTTTCTCTGTCTTGATTTGGTAAATCGGAGATCAGAAACTGACCATAGCCATCCCGCTGTAAATTAGCATAACCTACACCCAGATACAGGGTATTGGCGATCAGTGGGATCTGGCCGGTAACTTTAACATCGCGCTGATTATAAGTACCAACGGTGCCGCTAACTGAAAACTCGGTATCACCCGTCATTTCACGCGTAACGTATTTAAGGGCACCACCAATGGTATTCTTACCATATAACGTGCCTTGCGGGCCACGCAGTACTTCTATCCGTTCTACGTTTAATATATCCAGCACCGCGCCCTGTGGCCGAGCTACATACACATCGTCAATATAGATACCGACACCAGGCTCGTACCCCCACAACGGATCTTCCTGACCCACACCGCGAATAAAAGCGGTTAGTGTTGAGTTGGTACCACGACTTGCCTGCAAAGTGGTATTAGGTGAAAACTGCTGTACTTCAACGACCGAGGATAAGCCCCGCTCTGCGATATCAGTTGCGCCAATAGAGGTAACGGCAACCGGCACTTCCTGCAAGCTTTCAACCGTACGCCGTGCGGTAACTTCAATTCGTTCCAGTTTTAATTCGGATTCTGCTGTTGCTTGCTCCTGCGCCAGTGCCGGCATTGCCAGACAGCTGCTGATAGCCAACGCTAACAGGCTGGGTTTCAGGGCCGAGCGGGTAAACTTGTGCTGTGCATTCTTATAGTTATTGGCCATCGTTGGCTCTCCTGCTGATTGATTGCAAAATGTGGTACTAACCAGTGTTGTTACTGTAGGCCTAAACGCAGAATTTTTAACCTGTACCTTAGTACTATGGTGACAATCGCCAAGCTGTATCAGACTAGCTGAAAATGATAACAAGGATTTGCCGATGTTAAGTATCTTTGGCTTACTACTGGGTTTAGGCCTGTTAATTGTATTTACGATGCGCGGCTTTAATCTGTTTATAACCGCACCATTGTGTGCCCTGCTTGTCGCCGCGACTAATGGTATCCCATTTTGGCAAGTAGCTGATAAAATAGATTTTGTTCATGGTTACATGAATGGTTTTGCTGGTTTTGTCGCCGCCTGGTTTCTGATGTTTTTACTGGGTTCAATATTCGGTAAATTGATGGAGCATACCGGCGCAGCCGATGCGGTGGCGCTGGCGATTGTTAAACGCTTAGGCCATACCCGGGCAGTGCTTGCCATCGTGCTGGCCTGCGCGGTGTTAACTTACGGTGGCGTCAGTTTATTTGTGGTGGCCTTTTCAGCCTACCCGATGGCAGTCAGCCTGTTTAAGGGGGCCAATTTACCCCGGCGCTTTATCCCTGCGGCCTTAGCGTTGGGCTCAGTTACCTTTACCATGACCTCTGCCGGCTCTCCGGAAATTCGGAACTGGATCCCCATCGCCTATCTGGGCACTACGCCCTATGCCGGCTGGCAAGTCAGTATTGTCGTTGCCTTGTTTATGGCCGTCGGCGGCTATTTCAGCCTGATGTGGATGATTAAAAATGCGGTAAAAAACGGTGAGCAGTTCGTGCAGCGTGCCAGCGACCCGACCTTAACCGACAAACCTTTACCCCACTGGTTAACGGGTCTTATTCCCTTACTGGTCGTATTGGTCACCTCCTTTTTACTGCACGATGCGTTGCAACAGGCGGCATTAATTATTGCGCTGGCAGGCGGTGTAGTCAGTTTATACTTGCTTAATTTCCGCTTTCTGGCTAACCCGGCCACCGCTACTAACGAAGGGGTACTGGGCGCATTGCTGGCCATTGGTAACACGGCTGCTGTAGTAGGTTTTGGCAGTGTTGCCAAATTAACGCCCGCCTTTAGCAGCGTGGTTGATTACATGACTCACCTGCCGGGCCCTGAACTCGTCGGTGCCGCCGTAGCCGTCAGTGCTATCGCCGGTTTAACCGGCTCTGCCTCAGGCGGCCAGGCCATTGCCTTGCCGGAGATTGCACCCACCTATCTTGACCGTGGAGTGGATGCTGAGCAGCTGCACCGGGTGGTTGCCATTTCATCCGGTGCACTCGACTCGCTGCCGCATAATGGCTACGTGGTCACCACTATTCGTGCAATCTGTGGCGAAACGCATCAAAACTCTTACTGGCCCATGGCCGTAGTCAGTGTATTAATGCCGCTGCTTGGCGTAGTGCTGGCAATTACCCTGTTTCAGTGGTTTTAAGGATAATTAAATGAAATTTTTAAGTACTTTACTCCTGCTGGGGCTGCTACTGACTGGCTGCAACAGCCAGGCCATGCTGGTTGAAAAGCAAGCTTTTGAGATAGCCAATTTTAAAACCGAAAATGGCGCGCTGATAAGCCCGGCAAAAGTAGGCTGGGAAGCCTATGGTAAGCTTAATGCTGATAAATCAAATGTTATTTTGATCACTCACTTTTTCTCAGGCAGCTCGCATGCTGCTGGTAAATATAAAGAAACTGATGCAGCGCCGGGGTACTGGGACGCCATTATTGGTCCCGGCAAAGCAATTGATACTGATAAATATTATGTTATCAGCGTTGATACCCTGGTCAATGCCAATGTGTTCGACCCAACAGTAATTACCACCGGACCGGCTACGGTTAACCCGGCAACCGGCAAGCCTTATGGGTTAAGTTTTCCGGTAGTGACTATAGGTGACTTTGTTGAAGTACAAAAAGCGTTGCTCGATAACCTGGGAATTAACAAACTACATGCCGTGATCGGTGGCTCAATGGGTTCTTTTCAGGCGATTGAGTGGGCAACCCGCTATCCGGATCGTGTAGAACGGTTAATACCGGTTATTGGTACTGCTTATATCGACGCCTGGGCTGCCGTGCGCTTAGAGCGCTGGGCGTATCCGATTAAACAAGATCCGGCATGGCGTGGCGGCGACTATTACCAGCACGGCCAGCCAGAACAGGGTTTAACAACCGCGCTGGCTTATATTATCCAGGATGCGGTTTACCCGACGGGTTTCAATATGCGTTATCCGGCACCCTATACCGACAAAGCGCCCCACCAGGATATTCTGGCCAGCTTTTCTGCCTGGGATCAATTAATGGCTCACGCCAATTTACGCGCGAAAATGCAGGATGCTAATCATATTTTATATCTGATACGCGCCTCACAGTTGTATCGGGCAGGTATGGGTGAAAACTGGCAGCAAGCCTTAAGCCGCGTAACGGCCAAAACCTTATTTTTACCCGCCAGTGGCGACCAGTTACTGCTACCGACAATGGCCAAAACCAGTGCTGAAGCCATGACCGCGGCCGGCAAAACCGTGGAATATGCTGAAATTCCTGGTATTTGGGGGCATTTAGACGGTGTGGTTGGTATAGCCGCTGTTGCTGATAATATCCGTACCTTCCTGGAATCTGAATAACGACCCACGCCATTATTTTTCCTGGTTGGGATGTCGCTGAGTTAGGGCATCCCTTTTTATATACCCGTAACGTTACTGCCTGACACCACCGACAATCCCTGCACTTTAGCTGATAGAAATTTGATATTTTGTTGATTTGTTCAGCGACGCCAGCTCTTAGCTGTAAAAATATGTGACACTCTGATAATCAAAGCGTTATTAGGGGAAATACCGCGTCATGTTGAAGTTATTTAAGCTGTTATTGCTGGTGGCGCTGACCAATTGCACGGTAAGCGCCGAAGTGATACGTTTAGCCAGCAGCAATTATGATCCACATTATGGCGAGCGGCTTGCGCATCAGGGTGCAACTATTGAAATCATTCGCCAGGCTTTTGCATTGCAAGATATTCAACTGGAAGTAGACTTTTTACCTTTTGCCAGAGCATTGTACGAAAGTCAGCAAGGGCATTACACCGGTTTAGCGGCAGCCTGGTACAGTGAGCAGCGCACCGCTCATTTTTATTATTCGCAGCCACTTTACGCCAACAAGATTGTTTTTTTTAAAGGTAAAAAGGACACTATCCGCTTTCAGAATTATCAGGAACTCAGAAGCCAGCACCGCAGGCTGGGCGTGGTCCAGGGTTATGCACAACCGGCAGGTTTACTTGAAAGTGGTCTGAACACCATTAGTGTCGCAACTGATGAGCAGGCTCTGGCCATGCTGGCGCTGCAGCGGGTTGACTTGGTTCCGGTCGATTTGATGACAGCATTATATATTCTGGAATTTAAGCTGCCGCAATATCAGCAACAGCTGGACTGGTTAACGCCTGAACTGGAACAACGGCCAATGTATCTGGTGCTATCAAAGAAAGATCCGGCCAATATGCAACGCATTGCGCGCTTTAATCTGGGGTTGCAACAACTCAGAGCATCAGGCCAATATCAGCACATTATCGATACTCTGCTACCACAGTATGTTAAAGAGTAACACTGCCAGACACCGGCCGGCCTGGTTAGATCCGCGGGAAAAGCACCAAGTGGTCAAGGTCAAGTCGGATGCCGATTTGCTCACCTATAGCATGGTTGTGATGGCTTAACGCTAAACAATACACCTGCTCACCACCGCTAAGTGCCAGCGTGTACAGAATGTGCGACCCCCGAAAAGATTTCTCCAGCACTTTGGCGGTAATGCCACTGGCATCATCATGCACAATATCGTCCGGGCGGATCAATACATCCACTTTATCGCCCGTATTGGCATTTTGCAGATAACGCTGATTAAAGATGCCCAGACAGGTTTGCACCCGCCTGGCATCCAGCATTTCACCCGGTAACATTACGCCCCGGCCAACAAAGTCTGCAACAAACCTGCTGGCGGGCTTATGGTATAGCTCATACGGGGTAGCCCATTGCTGCAACTTACCATGTTGCATTACCCCCACCATATCGGCCATGGTAAAGGCTTCAAACTGATCATGAGTCACCATGACTGCGGTAATTTTTAACTGCTGCAAAATCTGTCTGATGTCGCGGGCCAGCGCTTCGCGTAATTCTGCATCCAGGCTGGAAAAGGGTTCATCCAGCAATAACACTTTAGGTTCTGGCGCTAATGCTCTGGCCAGCGCCACCCGCTGCTGCTGTCCGCCCGATAACTGATGGGGATATCGGTTGGCTAAATCAGGCAACCCCACCAGCTGCAATAGCTGTTTCACTTTATCCTGCTTAAACGTGCTGCTTGTTCCTTGCAGCCCAAAACTAATATTATCGGCAACCGATAAATGCGGAAACAGGGCAAAGTCCTGAAATACCATGCCAACCCGACGTAGCTCAGTAGCTAACTGGGTCTGCTGATCACTGACCAGACGCTGCTGCAGGCTGATACTGCCACTGGCTGCCGGCTCAAAGCCAGCAATGGCCCGCAATAATGTGGTTTTTCCGCATCCAGACGGACCGACCAGACAACCAATCTGACCTTCAGCCAATGCCAGGCTAACGTCTTTTACCACGACATGCGAGCCGTAGGCGACTGCCAGCGTATCCAAAACTAACATGCTTAAGATCCTCTGCTGTTATCCAGCGTCCGTGATAATAAAATAACCGGAATAATACTGACACAGACGATCGCAAGTGCCGGCAGGGCCGCATCGGCCAAACGCTCATCTGAGGCAAGCTCATAGGTACGTACTGCCAGAGTATTAAAATTAAACGGACGCAATATCAGAGTAGCTGGCAGCTCTTTAAGTACGTCAACAAACACCAGCATCAGTGCGGTTAATACACTACCCCGTAACAGCGGCACATGTACCCGGCGCAATACCTGCAACGGGCTGGCACCCAATGAACGTGCTGCATTATCCATGCTGGGCTTAATACGTTCAAGACCGGCTTCTACGCTATGCAGTGACACCGCCAGAAAACGCACGCTGTAAGCCAGCAATAATGCAAATAAGGTACCCGATAACAGCAAACCGGTGCGGATATCAAACCATTGCTCGGCAAGTAAATCGATATTTCGGTCAAGCCAGGCCAGCGGTAGCATCACACCAATGGCTATAACGGTTCCCGGGATGGCATAGCCAAGCGCCGCTAACCTTACTGGCAGGCGCACCAGCGGATCGCGGCGCAGCCGGCTGGCATAGCCAAATAACAAGGCAAGCATTACCGACACTATTGCGGCCAATGCCGCCAGACTGAAGCTATTCCAGATTAAACGGCCAAAATCTGCGGTTAGCAGGGTTAACCAGTTAGGTAATGCCCAGCTGGCAAGCTGAATAGCGGGAATAATAAAACCGAACAGTACCGGCAGTAAACATAGCAGGGCTACCAGCACCTGGCGGCCCGGGGGCAACGGCCGCAAAGCACTGATTTGTTGCCGTTGCCCCTGAAAAAAATAACGAATTTTACGTCTTGACCATTGCTCCAGCACCAGCAACACCAGCACAAAACTACTGAGTAAAGCCGCTAGTTGCGCCGCCCCCTCCTGACTACCCATGCCAAACCAGGTACGAAAAATGCCGGTGGTAAAGGTGGCAACCCCAAAATATTGTACCGTGCCATAGTCAGCAAACGCCTCCATCATTGCCAGTGCGACCCCGGTAAGCAGTGCCGGGCGGGCCAGAGGCAACGCCACTTTCCAGAAATGCTGACGCGGGCTGAAGCCTAAGGTCCGGCTGGCTTCGAGCATACTGGCTGACTGTTCGCGAAACGCACTACGGGCTAACATATAAACATACGGATACAGCACCAGTGACAGCATCAGAATAGCGCCGCCAAGAGAGCGAATTTCCGGGAACCAGTAATCGCCATAGGCCCAGCCAAAATAGGCACGCAGGCCACTTTGCACCGGACCGGCGAAATCAAGCATGCCGGTATAGGTATAGGCAATAATATAGGCGGGCATCGCCAGTGGCAGTAATAGCAACCACTGTAACACCCTTCTGCCAACAAACTGGTACTGGCTAACCAGCCATGCCGCGCCGGTGCCAATAGCCAATGTCCCCATGCCGGTGCCAAGCGCCAGCACTAATGAATTAACAATGTAGTCGGCCAGCACGGCTTGCCGCAGATGGCGCCATACCTCAATATCAGGGCTAAACACACTGCCGAAAACGACTAATACCGGCATTGCTAACAACAATGCCGGTATTAGTACTGACCAACGCCAGATATCTACTTTAAATGGCAGCATACTACCCCGCTGCTAATCGAACCTGACCGTTAACGCCAACCTGCCCGGTCCATTACCCGAATGGCCTCGCCATTTAGCTCACCCAATTTATCCAGATTTAGCTGGTCGGCTTTAAAATCACCAAAACTTTGCAATAACTCGCTGGCTTGCACGCCCTGTACCACCGGGTATTCGTGATTTTGCTCGGCATACCACTGTTGCGCTTGCTCCGTTACCATATACTCCAGTAACCGCACCGCATTGGCTTTATTTGGCGCATAGGCAGCCACACCGGCACCTGAGATATTAACATGTACGCCGTTACCAGCTTGATCAGGCCAAAAAACTTTTACTTTTTCCGCGGTAGCGCGTTGCTCTGAGTCAGCCAGCATGCCCCCTAAATAATAGGTGTTGGCAATAGCAATATCGCAAACACCACTGGCAGCAGCACTAATTTGGTCACGATCACCACCACGTGGCGGCCTTGCAAAGTTTGCGACCAGGCCTTTTACCCATTGCTCGGCCGCTGCTACACCTTCATGAGCAATTAAACCGGCGACCATAGATTGGTTATAAATATTGTCTGAAGAACGAATACAAATGCGGCCACGCCATTTTGGACTGGCTAAATCGGCATAGGTTGATAATTCTTGCGGGCTCACCTTACCTGGCACATACATAATGGGCCTGGCTCGCATGGTCAAACCGTACCACTGGCCAGCGGGATCACGTAGTTCTGCAGGAATAGCCGTGTTCAGTTTCTCAGACTCTATGCTTTGCAATACACCCTGAGTTTTAGCCCGGTATAAGCGGCCGACGTCGGTACTAATCAATACATCGGCCGGGCTGTTGCGGCCTTCACTGGCCAATCGGCTAATGAGTTCGTCGGGTTTACCGGTGATCAGATTAACCTTGATACCGGTGTCCTTGGTAAAGTCATCCAGCAACGGTTTAATCAGCTCTTCCTGACGGGCAGAATAAATATTTACTTCACTGGCCATTGCCGAAACGGCACTAAACAAGGCGCTGGCAAGGGCAGAAACAATTAATAATGTCGGTTTAATCCGCATAAGGAATAACTCCAACTTCAGGCTAACGTGCAGGGTTATTATATAAACATAAACGCGAATTATTCTCAATAAGTTTGTGATCTATATTTAAAATATTTATTCTGAAGTTACGCCCAGTTGTTGCAGGCTTTGCGCCAGACTAGCTGCTGATAATTCACCCATATGGCTTTTTAGCAACTGCCCCTCTGTGCCAAAATATAGGGTTACCGGTAAACCATGTGTCCCAAGCTGAGTGGCTAACTGGCCTTGCCGGTCCAACAACAAATATTGAAATGCTAACCCCGCCTGCTGCAGGTATTGCTGCACAGTCTCGGGATGTTCGCGCTGATTAAGCAGAACAAAGCGCACATCTGGATACGCTTGCTCAGCTTGCTGCAATACCGGCATCTCCCGACGGCAAGGCGGACACCAGGTAGCCCACAAATTAACCACGGTGATCTGGCCGCGGCCCAGATCTGCTAAATTAACGCTATCACCCTTTAACTGCTGTAAAGTCAGCTCGGGTAAGGTAGCTTGCTGGCGGCCAACATAAATAACAGCGCTAAACACACCAAATAACATCGTTACCGTTAATACCCCAGCCAGCAAAGCTTGCCGCTGCTGTTGGCGTCGCCATAGCAGCCAGACTAAAATCATCAACGCTCCGATCAAGGTAGCTGTAATATCAAAACCACGGTCACGGATATCCAGCATCTGCCAGACACTGTCATAGCTGTCTGCAAACCGGGCGACAAACACCAGCCGGCCAAATAGTAAGCTGCCCAGTAGTAATGTTAACAGCGGATCGGTAACCGAGACGTTATATTTGCGGCCGACCAGTGCGGCAACTAATAGCCCGAGCAGTACACTGATTAATAGCAAGAAGGGGCTTAAAGGTAAGGCCAGCGGCCCAAGGTTTACTGCTGTCATCAGGCCTCTCTTATGCTTTAGTCATGCGTTGATTATGTGCTGAAAAATCAGGCACCTCCCGCTGGTAATCTTGCTGGTAAAGGCTGGAATGAATAATAAAATCGGCTGTGGCACGATTACAGGCCACCGGAATATTCCACACCACCGCTAAGCGGATTAAAGCTTTAACATCAGGATCATGCGGTTGGGAGGATAACGGATCCCAGAAAAAAATCAGCCAATCTATTTTTTGCTCGGCAATTAACGCCCCTATTTGCTGATCACCGCCAATCGGGCCGCTGGCCATGCATTGCACTGGTTGCTGTAAAGTATCAGCAATCAGCTTGCCGGTAGTACCGGTCGCAACCAGGTTTTTGTCGGCAAAAAACGCTTTGTGTTTGCTAATCCATTCTAATAAGGTGGCCTTTTTACCATCGTGTGCCACCAGAGCAATATTTTTCATAAGGTTACCTGCATTAACTATTTAGCTGACCATACACTCAAAAAAAAGCCCCGACAAGCGGGGCAAAACAACCAAGGTCCACGTATAACATCGTTATTGGTCTGGCGTTAACTGAAGCAATGCTTCCGGGCTAACCACCATTAACCACATCATTCTTTTTGCAGCGGTTTAGCCCGCGTCTACAATTCGTTTCATCGCCGTCATATAACCCCGTAGTTTTTTACCAACCTGCTCTACCGGGTGCTGCCTGATGGCATCATTTACCGCAATTAACTTTAAGTTGTCCACGCCGTTTTGGCTGTGGCTTAACCCTTTGCCAATATACTCACTGCTTAAGCTGTTTACCTTATCACGCAGCAATGGCACAGCAGCATGGGCGAACAGGTAGTTGCCGTATTCAGCGGTATCGGAAATCACCACATTCATTTCATACAAGCGCTTACGGGCGATGGTATTGGCAATTAACGGTGTTTCATGCAGCGACTCATAATATGCCGATTCTGCAATAATTCCGGCATCTACCATGGTTTCGAAGGCCAGTTCTACTCCGGCCTTTACCATGGCGACTAGCAAGATACCGCGGTCAAAATAGTCTTGTTCAGTAATTTTCTCAGCTGATACCGGTGCTTGTTCAAAACCGCTATCACGGGTTTGCTCTCGCCAGGTCAGCAGGTTTTTATCATCATTGGCCCAGTCAGCCATCATGGTGCTGGAAAACTCACCGCTGATGATATCGTCCATATGCTTTTCAAATAGTGGCCGTAACGTTACTTTTAGCTCTTCTGCTAAATCATACGCTTTAATTTTCGCCGGGTTGCTTAGGCGGTCCATCATATTGGTGATGCCGCCGTGCTTCAGCGCTTCAGTGACCGTTTCCCAGCCATACTGAATAAGCTTAGCGGCATAACCGGCTTCCGTACCTTCTGCTACCAGTTTATCAAACGCCAGAATAGCTCCGGTTTGCAACATGCCGCACAGAATAGTTTGCTCACCCATTAAATCTGATTTTACTTCAGCAATAAAAGACGACTGCAACACGCCGGCTCGGTCGCCGCCGGTTGCCGAAGCATAGGCTTTCGCTACGGCTAAACCCTGAGCCTTCGGGTCGTTTTCTGGGTGCACGGCAATCAGGGTTGGCACACCAAAGCCACGCTTGTATTCTTCCCTTACCTCGGTACCCGGGCACTTCGGCGCCACCATCACCACCGTGATATCAGGCCGGATTTGCTTACCTTCTTCAACAATATTAAAGCCATGCGAGTAAGCTAAGGTCGCGCCCTGTTTCATTAATGGCATAACCGCATCAACCACACTGCTATGTTGTTTGTCTGGCGTCAGGTTTAGAACTAAATCAGCCTGCGGGATCAGCTGCTGGTAAGTACCCACCGTAAAGCCATTGCTGCTGGCTTTTTCAAAAGATGCGCGTTTTTCACTAATCGCTTCTTCACGCAATGTATAGCTTATGTTTAAGCCAGAGTCGCGCATATTCAGGCCCTGGTTTAAACCCTGAGCGCCGCAGCCGACAATAACGATATTCCAGTCTTTAATGAAACTGCAGCCATCGCTGAACTCACTTTTATCCATAAAGCGACATTGGCCCAGCTGCTGCAGCTGCTGACGTAAACTTAAGGTATTAAAATAATTACTCATACAATTTCTCAGAATTCAGTTTAGCGGATAAGCCAGGCTTACCTTACGCATTTGTGCTTGCTCTCCATCGCTACTCACGATAGTGGGGCACCATGACAAACAGATTACGTCGATGGGCCGGCAGACTGCGTTAATGAATTCATAATAGCCACAGCAATCTATTGCGTGAAGTGATATATTTAAAACTCTGTATTTCATTTTATGCAATAGGGTTATTTATGGACATTCGCAGTGCCCAGCTATTCCTGCACTTAGCCTCCAGTCTGAATTTTGCTAAAACCAGCGAACAGATGTTTGTCAGCCCCTCAACTCTGACCCGGGTGATCCAGCGGCTGGAGGAAGAACTTGGCGTCCTGCTGTTCAACCGCGATAAACGCTCTGTGTTGCTGAGCAAAGAAGGTATCAGAGTGCAGCAGTTTGTCCGGCTCTGGCTGGACGAGTGGCATCAGTTGCAGCTTGATTTACAACTGGCCAGTGCTGAACTAACCGGCGAAATACGGCTTTTTTGCACCGTAACTGCCAGTTATAGCCATTTACCCGCTATTTTGGATAAGTTCCGCCTGCAATGTCCAAAGGCCGAAATTAAGCTAACTACCGGCGATGCCGCGATGGCGTTTGAGAAAATTAAAGCGGATGATGTCGATATTGCTTTGGCCGCTTATCCAACCCATTTGCCTGCCACCATGAGTTTTCAGCGCATTGCCCAGTTGCCGGTCTGGCTGATTGCGCCGGTTATTCCCTGTAGAGTAAATGATTTACTGGCAGCGGCAACGATCAACTGGAATGAGATCCCACTGGTTCAGTCTGACCATGGCCCAGCCCGCTCCCGCTCAGATCAGTGGCTGGCAGCCAGTAACATTAAACCCAGAGTGGCAGTGAAAGTAGATGGCCACGAAGCCATGGTATCGATGGTGGCATTAGGCAGTGGTGTTGCCGTGGTACCCGAGCCGGTAATTCAACATAGCCCGGTGAGAGACCGGGTACGGATATTGGATATTAGCTATTCGTTTCAACCGTTTGAGCTTGGAGTGTGCATGCTGAGTAAAAAAATAGAGCAGCCGTTGTTAAAAGCATTCTGGCAGTTAGCCGCTACAAAAAAATAAAACTGCCAATGGCAGCTTTATTACAAACATTTTCTTACGCAAATACGCAAAAATTCTACTTAACAACCTTCAGGTGGCTGCCTTTTTTGGGCTTAGGTGGCTCTGGAGTATTATCATCCTCAAAAGGTTCTGAGAACAATTCCGCATCTTCCTCTTCTTCTTCAAGGGTAAATACCGTACCTGCACCATTTTCCTTAGCGTAAATGGCTAACACCGCCTTTACCGGAATATGTAACGCAAACGGCTGACCACCAAAACGGGCACTAAAGGTAATAGCTTCATTACCCAACTGCATGTTTCCCACCGCCGAGGGCAGAACATTCAAAACGATCTGGCCGTTCTGTACAAACTGCTGTGGTACTTTTACCTGCGGATAGCTGGCATCTACCACCAAATACGGCGTACAGTCGTTATCAACTATCCATTCGTAAAACGCCCGCACTAAGTACGGACGGTTTGGTGACATTGCCGCCATTACAAACGCATCCCGCGCCGTATTTCCCGCTCGGCCTCAGTTAATGAAGCCTGAAACGCATCACGTTCAAAAATACGTGCCATGTAGTTTTTCAGCTCTTTGCTGCCCGGGCCCTGGAATTCAATACCCAGCGTCGGTAAACGCCACATCAGCGCTGCCATATAGCAATCAACTAAACCAAATTCTTCACTCATGAAAAATGGAGTTTCGTTAAATAACGGCGCCAGTGATAGTAAGCCTTCTTTTAATTCCTGACGGGCGTTTTCAGCATCGTCAGCATTGCTTAATACTTTTTCTGCCAGACTATACCAGTCGTTTTTAATACGATACATCATTAACTGGGCCTGGCCGCGGGCTACCGGATACACCGGCATTAGCGGTGGATGTGGAAAACGCTCATCCAGGTACTCCATAATAATGTCGGCCTGATATAGCGCAAGTTCTCGGTCAAGTAATGTCGGTAAGCTGCCATACGGGTTAACTTCGTATAAATCTTCTGGCAGGTTATCCTGAGCTACCTGAAGGATATCAACAGTTACGCCTTTCTCGGCCAGGACAATACGTACCTGGTGGCTGTACATATCATCAATGGCTGTGAATAGTGTCATCACAGGGCGTTTATTGGCAATGATCGCCATTTATTCCTCCGGTAAAATAAAAAACGGCAAAGGGGCGCTAAGGCCCCTGGTATCTCAATACTAGTTAAATCAACTAATTAGTGAACATCTTTCCAGTATTCTTTCTTCAGTAAGTAAGCCAGCACCAAGAAAATCAACAAGAATATCATTACTTTGTAACCCAAAGCATGGGCTTCCAGCTTGGTTGGCTCGCCTACGTATTCCATGTAGTTTACCAGATCTGCCACAGCACGATCATATTCTTCTTCGCTTAGCTCGCCACTACCATCGGTTTTAATGCCAACGTAAACCTGTTTAGGCTCACCATCAACTAACCGGGTTTCATAAGTTTTGCTTGGCAACCCCTGCAGCTCTTGCAGAACATGCGGCATACCTACCAATGGAAAAACTTCATTGTTTACGCCAAAAGGCCGGCTATCATCCGCATAAAAAGCGCGTAGATAGGTATATAACCAATCCGGACCACGTACCCTTGCAACGTTGGTTAAATCTGGCGGCGTGGCGCCAAACCACTTCTCACCATCTTTCGCCGACATGTTATTGGTAATATGGTCACCCACTTTTTCGCCGGTAAACATCAGATGTTCCATACCCAGCTCTTCCGGGATGCCCAGGTCGGCAAAAGTACGCGAATAACGCTGATATTGCATTTGATGACAACCCAGACAATAGTTCTGGAATAAACGGGCGCCGTTTTGCAATGACGCTTTATCGGTCAAATCAATTGGCGCTTTATCCAGTTGTACTGAAGGGCCCGCTGCCATGGCCTGAGAAGAAGCTAATAATGCGACAGCAGACAATAACGTTTTCATCATCAGGTAACCCTCACTGGTAATGGCTTGGTGTTTTCATTCTTACTGTAGAAAAACAGCAACACAAAGAATCCAAAATACGTAAACGAGAATATCTGGGCCAGTAAGGTATAAACACCTTCCGCGGGTAATACGCCAAGCACACCCAATGCCACAAAGCTGAAGCAGAAATTAATCAGGTTTACTTTGTGCAAGCCACTACGATAACGCACTGAACGCACCTTGCCCCGGTCCAGCCATGGCAACAATGCCAGTGCTACGATTGCAGCGAACATTGCTACGGCACCCATAAACGGATGAGGAATGGCCCTTAAAATGGCGTAGAACGGTGTGAAATACCACACTGGTGCAATATGTGCTGGTGTCTTTAACGGGTTTGCCGGTTCAAAGTTTGGTGGCTCAAGGAAATAGCCGCCGCCTTCTGGCAGGAAGAAAATAACCCAGGCAAAAATTAACAGGAAACCAGCCACACCCACCAGATCTTTCACCGTGTAGTATGGATGGAAAGGTATCGCATCAACGATAATCTTCTTACCACCGCGGGTAAAGTATTGATGGAACGTAAATTTCTTGTCTGCTTCCGTTTGTTCAACACTGCCGTCGTTATCTTTCTTAATGTCGATACCGTCAGGGTTATTCGAGCCGACTTCATGCAGCGCCATAATGTGTAAAAACACCAGAATAACCAGTACCAATGGCAAGGCTATAACATGCAAGGCGAAGAAACGGTTTAAGGTTGCACCGGAAATAACATAGTCGCCACGGATCCACAGGGTTAAGTCTTCACCAACAAAAGGTATGGTACCAAAAATGCCGATAATAAGCTGCGCACCCCAGAACGACATCTGGCCCCAGGGTAATAAGTACCCCATAAAGGCTTCAGCCATCAGTACCAGGAAAATTAACATACCGAAAATCCACAGTAATTCCCGTGGCTTCTGATAAGAGCCGTACATCATACCACGCAGCATATGCAGGTAGACTACAACGAAAAATGCCGAGGCACCGGTGGAGTGCATATAACGTAGCAACCAACCGTAATCAACATCACGCATGATGTATTCAACAGAAGCAAACGCGCCTTCAGCAGACGGTTCGTAATTCATCGTTAACCATATACCGGTAACAATCTGGTTAACCAGCACCAACATGGCCAGAGAGCCAAAAAAGTACCAGAAGTTAAAATTCTTTGGTGCCGGATACTGCATAACATGCAGGTTCATCTTATCCATAAAGGGTAAGCGGTATTCAATCCAGCTCATCAGGTTTTTAAACATCAGACAACCCCCGCATCTTCACCAACCACAATGGTGTTATCATCGATAAACATATGTGGCGGTACCACTAAATTGGTAGGAGCCGGCACGCCCTGGAAGACCCGACCCGCCATATCAAACTTAGAACCATGACAAGGACAAAAGAAACCAGCCCGGATGCCTTCAACCTGAGCTGAAAAGTCATTTGGCAGATAAGAAGGTGAGCAGCCGAGGTGAGTACAAATTCCGACAGCAATAAAAATTTCCGGTCTGATTGAGCGGTGCCGGTTTTGAGCATAAGCAGGCTGCTGTGCGACATCGGATGACGGATCACGCAGTTTATTTTCGGTTTTCTCTAACTCAGCCAGGGTTTCCTCTGTGCGTTTTACTATCCACACCGGCTTGCCCCGCCACTCTACCCGGATTAACTGCCCTGGCTCGAGTTTGCTTATGTCTGCAGTGACTGCAGCACCGGCTTGTTTAGCCCGCTCACTCGGATTCCAGGATGCAATAAAGGGCACAGCCACTCCAATAGCACCCACGCCTCCCACTACTGAGGTAGCAATGGTAAGGAAGCGGCGGCGACCATGATCTACAGGCGCATTGCTCATCCACTCATCTCCACGTTAACGCTTAACATAAAAAAATTTAAGCGGCTGAATTCCAGCAATTATTATAAGTTTAAAAAATAACGCCGATCATAATGAAAAGCCCTGCTTTACACAAGGTTTAAGGTAGGATGAATAGCTAATATATCAGGCATTCAAAGGCATAAACAGCAACAAAGCGTTACAGTTCAGGGCTTACAGCCATGGTTTATTTGAAAACGAAAAAAATAAAAAACCCGGCATATAAGCCGGGTTTTTGTGGTACCAGAAGCGAATTAACGCTTTGAGTACTGTGGACGCTTACGTGCTTTACGCAGACCGACCTTCTTACGTTCAACTTTACGAGCATCACGCGTTACGAAGCCTGCTTTACGCAGCGCTGGACGTAGTGACTCGTCAAATTCCATCAGTGCACGGGTGATACCGTGACGGATAGCACCGGCCTGACCGCTGATACCACCACCTTTAACAGTGATGTACAGGTCAAATTTCTCAACCATATCAACCAGTTCTAAAGGCTGCTTCACTACCATACAGGCAGTTTCGCGGCCGAAGTACTCAGTCAGAACGCGCTGGTTGATAACGATGTTACCTGAACCAGCTTTTAAGAAGACGCGGGCCGTTGAGCTTTTACGACGACCAGTTCCGTAGTATTGATTCTGTGCCATGTTATGCTCCGATTAAATATCTAAAATTTGCGGTTGCTGAGCAGTGTGTTGATGCTCTGCGCCAGCGTAAACTTTTTACTTACGGAACATAGCGCGGCCTAATGGGCCTTTTGGCAACATACCTTTGATGGCAGTTTCCAGAACCATTTCAGGTTTTTTCGCGATCAGCTTCTCGAAGCTGATTTCCTTAATACCGCCTGGGAAACCAGTATGCGAGTAATACATTTTGTTTTTCGCTTTATTACCAGTAACAGTTACTTTCTCAGCATTGATAACGATGATGTAATCACCGGTGTCAACATGAGGCGTATACTCTGGCTTATGCTTGCCACGTAAACGAGCAGCGATTTCTGTTGCGATACGACCCAGTGTTTTACCGTTTGCATCAACAACGTACCAGTCGCGTTCTACGCTTTCTGGCTTTGCAGTAAAAGTTTTCATCTAAACCTATTCCAAATAAACTTAAGTTACACCTAACATTGCGCAGGGCTGTTGCTAACAATGTCGTAATCGCACCCCTTCGAGTACAAAAACTACCGGGCTAACGGCAGTATGAGGCTGTAACGTAGGCCGGGCGCGGATTATATATTAAACAATTACAAAGATCAGCCCTGATAATGAAAAAATATCATAAATGTTGCAGTTTACCGTTACTGCCGACGCTAATCAGGGTAAATGGGGCGCGGCCAGATAATCACGTGACTGCATTTCCTGCAGCCGGCTGATACAGCGCTTAAATTCAAACTCCAGTAAGCCCTCGGTATATAAGCGTTCCAATGCAACCTCTGCCGAGATGATCAGTTTTACCTGGCGCTCATAAAACTCATCAACCAACGCGATAAAACGACGGCTGACATCTTCATTATGACGCCCCATTGGTTTAACACCCGCCAGCAATACGGTGTGATAACATCTGCTGAGCTCCATATAGTCGTATTGGCTCCGCGCACTTTCGCACAAGGTGCCAAAAGAAAACCAGACAATACCGTCGGCCTCAGCTAACGCGTTTAGCTTTCGGTTGGCTACCTCAATCTGGCACGCACTCTGACGTGGCTCTACTGACAGGGCCATAAAGTACTGTTGTAAATTCTGCTCAGCCTGCTGATCTAATGGATAGTGATAAATTTCAGCTTGCTCCAGTGTCCGCAACCGGTAATCTATTCCGCTATCCACATTGAAAACCTGGCAATGTTGTTTAATCAAATCAATGGCCGGTAAAAAACGGGCACGTTGCAAACCATTGCGATACAGGCCATCGGGTTCAATGTTGGAAGTAGCCACTAATGTGATTCCTCTGGCAAATAAACCCTGCATTAACGTGCCTAAAATCATCGCGTCAGTAATGTCTGAGACAAAAAATTCATCAAAGCAAATGATATCGGTTTGCTTACTAAAATTATCAGCAACCTGCTCAAGCGGATTTTTCACTCCCTTTAGCGCTTTAAGATCTTCATGTACCCGGTGCATAAATCGATGAAAATGAATTCTCATTTTACGTTTGGTTGGCAAACATTCATAAAACGTATCGACCAGATAGGTTTTACCACGGCCAACCCCGCCCCAGAAATATAAGCCTGTCAGCGGCTTTGCCTGTGGAGTACCTGCTCTTAGCTTTTGCCACCATGACTGACGTTGCGGCAGTTTCTGGACAAAATCGTCGTAAAGACGCTGTAGTTGCTTAACCGCATATTCCTGTGCCGTATCATGATGAAAATCGGGCCGGGTTAAATCTTGCTGATATTTTTCTGCTGGCGTCATGGGCAATTGCTGTAAACTTAGTTGGTTTAGCTGGAAAAACAGGCGATAATAATAACATGCCTTACCACTCAAGCTAAGAAGTTAAGGTACACTGGTGACAGAATTTACTATTTAGGAGTTGATATGGATCTCACGTTCGCCCTGGCGGGTCTGGCAGTTGGTTTAATTGTGGGCTCGATTCTGGCCAGATTATACAGTTTGAAGCAATTTAACAGCCACAAATTGCAACAAGAGCTTGATGCCAGTCGCCAGCAACTGAATCAGTACCGTCAGGATGTTTCACAACATCTGGATGTCACTAACCAGTTAATGACCCAGCTACAAGACAACTATTCACGGATCGCCCGCCATGTGCAGCAGTCTAAAATGCAGTTGGTTGAGCAACCGCCAGCCAGTAAAAATTCTGATTTAAATTACTTGTCTACCGACGCCGCCGACCATATTAAACAGTCGCTGCATCAGATTGATGAAAAACGCCGGGTTTATTCAGCTGTTGACGAGCAACCCCGCGACTACTCTGGCGAAGCCAGCGGTTTGATTAAAGAGCGCAAACTGAGTAAATCCGAGTAATACTTCGTTACATAACGCTGTAAACAAACGCTGAACTTTTTCTATGCCATAACGTTCTTAGTCGCATGTATGTGAAGGAGACTGTTACGCGATGAAGATGAAATTGTCTGTGTTACACGCTGCTATTCTGGCAGCAACCTTGGCCGCACCTGCCAGCACTGTGCAGGCTGCGTTACCTTTCTTTAATTCAGATAAACAAGAGATGCCCTCTCTGGCACCGATGCTGGATAAAGCGACTCCGGCGGTAGTTCATATCTCTGTTGAGGGCAGCCGTGAAGTACGCCAGCGCATTCCTGATGCGTTCCGTGAGTTTTTCGGACAACGAGGCGAGGGCAATCAGCGTCAGGAACAGCCATTCAGTGGCCTGGGCTCAGGCGTTATCATTGATGCCGAAAAAGGTTATATCGTTACCAATAACCATGTGGTGCAAGACGCCGATAAAATTCAGATAAAGTTAAAAGATGGCCGCAGCTTTACCGCGAACAAACTCGGGGCCGATCCACAAAGTGATATAGCGCTATTGCAAATTGAAGCGAAAAACCTGGTACAAATTCCGTTAGCCGATTCAGATAAACTGCGCGTAGGTGACTACGCCATAGCTATCGGTAACCCCTTTGGGCTAGAGCAAACCGTTACCTCGGGTATTGTCAGCTCGCTAGGGCGCAGTGGTTTAAATATGGATGGCTTCGAAGACTTTATCCAGACCGATGCTGCCATCAACCGGGGCAACTCAGGTGGTGCCCTGGTAAACTTACGAGGCGAACTGATTGGCATTAATACCGCGATCCTCGGCCCCAACGGCGGTAACGTCGGTATTGGGTTCTCTATCCCTTCTAACATGATGAAGAATCTGGTTGATCAGATCATTGAATTTGGCCAGATCCGCCGCGGCAGTCTGGGTGTGCGGGGGAATGATGTTAATTCAGAACTCACTGAAGCGCTGAATTTAAACGTGAGCAAGGGCGCCTTTGTCAATGAAGTACTGCCAGATACCGCCGCCGCAAAGGCCGGCTTAAAAGCAGGTGATGTTATTGTCAGCATGAATGGTAACCGTATTCAAAGCTTTAATGAGCTACGGGCCAAAATTGCGACCCTGGGCGCAAATCGTAAAGCGGAACTGGGTATTTTGCGCGATGGTAAAGAGCGCAGCGTTACTGTAACCCTGCAAGAACTGGCAAGCGGTCAACTAGCCGCCAATCAACTTCATCCGATGCTGCAAGGCGCCATTCTTAATAACGGTGAGCGGGGAGTCGAAATTACTGAGTTAGCCAATGGTTCGGTGGCAGAGCAGATAGGCTTACGTCAGGGCGATATCATCACCGGTGTTAATCGGCAACGGGTCAGTAATCTGGCAGATTTACGACAGATACTCGAAGGCCGTCAGGGAGTGGCAGCGCTGTATATTCGCCGCGGTAATGACGACCTTTATATCTTACTCCGATAGCGCAAATTGGCTTAAGCAGTAGCTAAGTGGCTACTGCTTAAGCATAATTAATGCTATGCTAGCTGTACATATTTTTTGCTACCAGACTGCTGTGCGAATTATCTTCTTATTTATTCTCAAAAGTGTCGTTTACGGCCTGGCGCTCGCGCTGGTCATTCTGCTATTTTTTCCCAAGCTTACCGGAATTAGCCTGCCAACCTGGCAAAACCAGAGTGAACAAGCTGAACCTGCACCGGTGTCCTACGCCAGCGCAGTTAGAAAAGCCGCCCCGGCCGTCGTCAATGTTTATACCCGCAGCAGAGTTATCGACCCCAGGGGATTTCAACCCCGCTCAATTGAACGCCAGGAGCTGGGCTCCGGGGTTATTATGAGCGCTAAGGGTTATATATTAACCAATCACCATGTTGTTTCAGGTGCCGACCATATAGAAGTTGCATTGCAAGACGGCCGCTGGCTGGAAGCGGTGTTAATTGGTCAGGATGTTATCTCAGACCTTGCCGTTTTATACGTTCAGGCTGATAACTTGCCAGTGATACCTCAGGATTTCGATTTGGACTCACAAGTAGGCGATGTGGTGCTGGCGATTGGCAACCCACTTAACCTTGGCCAGACCATTACCCAGGGAATTATTAGTGCAAATGGCAACACGGGTCTCAGTTCACGCGGCTATATCGACTTTATGCGAATGGATGCGGCAATAAATAAAGGTAATTCTGGCGGCGCGCTGGTCAATACCAACGGCACCTTAGTCGGAATTAATGCAGCGGCGTTTCAATTGCAGAATCAGGAAATCCAGGGCATATTTTTTGCGGTGCCTTATCAACTGGCACAGAACATAATGCAGAAGCTGATAAAACATGGCCGGGTGACCCGCAGCCACTTAGGCGTGTCGGGTGATCCTGTGGTGAATGCTGCTGGTGACAAATTAGTCTCTACCGGCCAGAAAATGTATGGCCTGGCTCTAACCGCGATAAGTCCTGGCGGACCGGCTGATGAAGCAGATTTACAAATTGGGGATGTTATTCTGAAAATTGCCGGCGAGCAATTTTCAGACACTCGCCAGGCATTGAATCTTATTGCTGAAACAGCGCCGAATACTGAATTAGTGCTGACAATTAATCGCAACGGCCAGATCCTGGAAGTACCGACCGTAGTGCGGGAACTCCGCCGCGGTTAAGCGGCGGTTATTGGTTTTGCGATGACGGATTGACTACGCTGCGTCAATCCGTTCAATTTTTGCACCTAGTCTTTGCAGCTTGTCTTCAATTCGCTCATAACCACGATCGATATGATAAATTCGCTCTACCAGTGTTTGCCCTTCAGCAACCAAACCGGCAATCACTAAACTTGCCGACGCCCGTAAGTCAGTTGCCATGACCTGAGCTGCCATCAGTTTTGGGCTATGCTGGCACACCGCAGTGTTACCTTCCAGCCTTATTTTAGCACCCATTCGCTGTAATTCTGGTACATGCATAAAACGGTTTTCAAAAATGGTTTCGGTGACGACACCTACCCCTTCGGCAACCACATTCAGCACGGTGAACTGAGCTTGCATATCGGTTGGAAAACCAGGATGAGGTACAGTTTTTACATCAACAGAGGTGAGCTTGCGTCCCGTCATATTAAGCCGGATCCAGTCCTGACCTGTTGTTATGTCAGCACCTGCTTCACGTAGTTTTTCCAACACCACTTCTAACTCTGAGGGGTCCGCACTGACACAGGTAACATCGCCACCCGTAACCGCAGCCGCCACCAGAAAGGTACCCGTTTCAATTCGATCTGGCAGTACCCTGTGCTCACCACCTTGTAAAGCGCTGACGCCTTCAATGCGTATAGTGTCGGTACCGGCACCGGTGATTTTTGCACCCATGGTATTCAGGTACGCTGCTAAATCAACCACTTCAGGTTCGCGTGCTGCATTTTCAATGGTGGTAGTGCCGTCCGCCAGCACCGCGGCCATTAACAGGTTCTCAGTACCGGTCACACTGACCATTTCCATAATAATATGGGCGCCTTTCAACCGACTGGCCCGCGCCTTAATATAACCATTTTCAACCTGAATTTCGGCACCCATTTTACGCAGGCCATCGATATGCAGATTCACCGGGCGGGCGCCGATAGCGCAACCGCCGGGTAATGATACTTCAGCCTGACCGAAGCGGCTCAGTAAGGGACCAAGCGCTAAAATAGAGGCCCGCATGGTTTTCACTAACTCATAGGGTGCATACTGGTTATTAATCTGACCGTCATCAACGGTAACACTGTTGGTTTCAACAGTTAGTTTAGCCCCAAACAGCTGCAGCAGTTGATAAGTGGTTTCAATATCTTTCAGTTTAGGCACATTGGTTATTGTGCTTGGTTTTTCAGACAGAATACTGGCGAATAAAATAGGTAACGCGGCATTCTTCGCACCTGAGATAATTACCTCACCTTGCAAAGGACCACTGGCAGTAACACGGAATTGTTGCATAATATGTCTTACACAGGTGGGTTTAAAAGTTTTTCTCTGCGCCATTGTTCCGGCGTAAAGGCCTTGATGCTAACCGCATGAATACTGCCGTCTGCAATTGCACTCATCAGGGGAGCGTAAATCATTTGCTGTTGCTTAACCCGGCTGACGTCGGCAAAACAGTTGCCTACCGCCGTTACCGAATAATGCGACCCCTCGGCGCGAACATATATTTCAGTCAACTGCAATTGCTCTGTCAGCAGTTGTTCAATCTGTTTAATCTCCACACGACACCTTAATCTGTTATCGGTAACAAGGACGTTACGGCGCTAACCTTTGCTAAAGCAAGTAGTTGCGCGGGAACTTTGATAAATTCGATATCCAGCTTCTGCTTGCGCGCTTTCCCGAGCTGTTGAATTAACCATGCTAATCCGGCTGAGTCTACATTGCTTAGGGCGGAAAAATCAAAGATTACCTTGCCGTTGAGGGTATTTAACAATTTAAAAGGTGAATATAGCATTAACGTGTCGCGGTTCAGCTCTCCACTGAACCGCACAATGTTATTTTCAGAAGCATTATTTTCAGCAACAATGTTAAGTGACACGACTTACTCCGGCACTTTTATCGGTTCTTTCGCTTTTTCCAGCAGGAGTTCAGTCACCCGGGCTACGCCTTGCTGCCGGATCAGGTTGCTCAGCTCCGCCCGTTTGCTGTCCAATAAAGAGATACCCTCAGCCACCATGTCATACACCAGCCAGTATTCAGAGCCACGATTACGGCGTAATTTAAAGTCGATGGTGATATCTGGTTTACCAGGATCTATTACCCGGGTTTTAATGGTCATAATACTTTGATTTTCAGGTGGGCGTGCCGGTTGAATAATCACTTTCTGATCACGGTAATAGGTTAATGCACCGGCATAAGAAGCCACCATGTAATCCTCGAATGCCACCACAAACGCATCAAACTCTTCCCGGGGCAACTCCCGCAAATTGACCGAGCGGCCAATTACCGTTAACGCGGCATATCGACCGTCAATATAGGGTACCAGTTCTTCATTGACGATGACCCGCAAGTGCTCTTTATCCTCTGCAATCAGCTGCTGATCTTTGGCAATGCGTTGAAACGTCTTGTCAGCAACCACTTCCATCATTTCAAACGGGTCAGTGTATTGCTTCACCTGTTGTGTTGCGGTTTTTTCAGCTGTCTCGTTACTGTATGCGGTAAAAGGAACCGCTACCAACACAGCCAGTAACAGAGCGCTACCCGATAAATATTTCACAATTAATTTCCCCGGTTAAATATGAACTGGCCAATAAGCTCTTCCAGCACAATAGCTGAACGCGTATCTTGAATAGAGTCACCACCTGCCAGAATTTGGACGGTTTCATCGATAAAACCCGGCTGCAAACCGAGGTACTGTTCACCTAACAAACCTGAAGTTAAGATGGCAACAGAACTGGTTTCCGGAAAATTACTGTATTGCTCATTAATCTCCATTTTAACTACCGGGGTGTAGTACACCGTATCCAACTCAATAGAGGCTACCCTACCCACTACCACACCACCTACTTTAATCGGAGAGCGAACTTTTAAACCCCCGATATTCTCGAACTTAGCATACAATACATAACTCTCGCCTGAACCCGATACCCCGGCATTAGCAACTTTCAGCGCCAGCATAAGAAATGCAGCAACCGCTACAACAATAAAAGCGCCAACTAAAATTTCAATTTTCCGTGTGGTCATTTTATCCACCAAACATTAATGCAGTTAATATAAAGTCAAAGCCCAGAACCGTTAATGAAGCTGTTACTACGGTCTGAGTCGTCGCCTGGCTTATTCCCTCTGAGGTCGGCACCGCGTCATAGCCTTTGTGTAACGCTATCCAGATAACGATGATAGCAAAAACAACACTTTTAATGACGCCGTTTACCACATCCTGATACAGATCAACATTGGCCTGCATCGTTGACCAGTAGCTTCCGCCATCGACACCCAGCCAGTCTACTCCAATCAAATGGCCACCAAGAATACCGACAGCGTTAAATACCAGCGCCAACAGCGGCATGCTGATAACCCCGGCCCAAAAGCGTGGCGCTATAATCCGACGTAATGGGTCAACGGCCATCATCTCCATACCAGACAATTGCTCAGTTGCTTTCATCAGGCCAATTTCTGCCGTCAATGCGCTGCCGGCGCGACCGGCAAACAACAGCGCAGTGACCACCGGTCCCAGTTCCCGTAGCAAGCTCAATGCGACCAGCGGCCCAAGCATGCCGTCCGCACCAAACTTTACCAATACTGTGTAGCCCTGCAGAGCCAGCACCATTCCGATAAACAGGCCTGACACCACAATGATCAACAGTGACAGCACGCCAATCACATACAGTTGCCTGATAAGCAGCGGGAAACCTTTACGAAAATCAGGTTTCCCAACCAGAGCACCAAACAACATTAGCCCCGAGCGGCCAAAGCCGGCTACGTTGTCAATGGTGCTTCGCCCCAGCGCTTGCAGTTTGTCCGTTATCACCTGGCAGACTCCATCAATTCATCTTCGTAGGCATCAGCCCGGTAATGAAAAGGTACAGCGCCGTCCGCCTCACCTTTTAAAAATTGTTGCACCAGTTCTGACTTATGCTGACGAAGTTGCTCGGGAGTACCATGGCCAATCACTTTCTTTTCGGCAACCACATAAACGTAATCAGCAATACTCATTACTTCCGTAACATCATGTGAAACCACGATGGACGTTAAGCCCAACGCGTTATTTAATTCTTTAATTAACCTGACAATCACGCCCATTGAAATAGGATCCTGGCCGGCAAAAGGTTCATCAAACATGATTAACTCTGGGTCGAGCGCTATGGCTCTTGCCAGGGCCGCCCGTCTTGCCATACCACCTGACAACTCGGCAGGCTTCAGATCGCGGGCACCCCGTAAGCCAACAGATTCTAACTTCATCAATACGATAAGCCGGATTAACGATTCTGGCAGCCGGGTGTGCTCACGTATAGGAAAGGCTACGTTGTCAAACACCGACATCTCGGTAAACAAGGCGCCGCTTTGAAACAACATACTCATTTTTTTGCGTGCCCGATATAAATCGGCTCGTGATAATGCCGGTATATCCTGGCCATCAAATAAAATATGGCCACTGTCAGGCTTTAACTGGCCGCCAATAAGTTTGAGCAGCGTTGTTTTACCAATGCCGCTCGGTCCCATGATGGCCGTAACCTTGCCGCGACGCACTTGCATACTCATGTCGTCATAGATCAGGCGTTGGCCACGGGAAAAACTTAAGTGCTGGATATCAACCATAATATCGGACAAATTGGACTCCAACTGAAAACAACCGCGAAAGCAGTTTTACCGACCTGGTATCGAGCCTGCCAATATACATACGAGGGTGTATGTTTGCAATCCGATACCAGAAATCCCTTAGGTTGTCATATTGTAAAGGTATTGCAGCTCAATGTCGTTACAAAAAATCGTAACAAAGTGTGCGAAAAAATCGAAGACAACTGAACTTGTGGTTTTTTTTTGCAATTACCGTCAATAACACGGAAAATACAGTTAACTTTAGCCGTAAACTACAGGACTGCTGCGTGTCTCCTTTACTCGTCGCTATTTTTTTTGTCATTGTTGGCCTGGTATTATTGATCTGGAGTGCTGATCGTTTTGTCTATGGCGCGTCGTCAATTGCCCGCAATAGTGGTATTTCACCTATGGTAATTGGCCTTACCATCGTTGCAATGGGCTCTTCGGCGCCTGAAATGCTGGTGTCGGCAACCGCGGCCTGGCAAGGCAAACTGGACACTTCGGTCGGTAATGCTGTCGGTTCTAATATCACCAATATTTTACTGGTTATCGGTGCGGCAGCATTATTGAAGCCTATTGCGGTTTCGTCATTAACCTTACGTCGTGAATTTCCGTTGTTATTGGTTTGCACGCTGTTCGGCTACTACCTGTTGTCTGACGATTTGCTAACCCGGGTGGAAGGCATTGTGTTACTGGTCGCCTTTTTTAGTTTTCTGGCGTTACTGGTTTATTGGGGAAAACATGCCACCCCGGATGACCCGTTAATAGCAGAGATTAACGCTGACGTACCTACCGTTAATATTTCTACGCTCAAAGCCGTCCTATGGGCTGCAGCCGGACTCATATTGTTACTGGCGAGCTCACAACTGCTTGTTCATGGTGCAGTAACTATCGCCCGCTATGCTGGTCTTAGTGATTTGGTGATTGGTTTGACCATCATCGCTATTGGCACCAGCCTGCCGGAGTTGGCAGCAAGCATTATTGGTATTTTAAAAGGCGAGGATGATTTGGCTCTGGGAAATATTATCGGCTCCAATATCTTTAATATTCTTGCTGTTTTAGGTTTAGGCGCCGTTATAGGCCCGGACATGATCGATCCGAATGCCGGTGGTCGCGACAGTTACGTCATGATCGGTGCCACGGTGTTAATGTTGCTAATGTCAGTGCGGCTGACGCGGATGCAACGGATCAACCGGGTTGAGGGTGCTATACTGCTGGCAGCATTTATCGGCTACCAATATCTGTTGTTCTCACAAACGGCATAATCGTTTTCTTACTTATGGCTAAAACTATGATCAGCACGTTTTGTAACCGGGCACTGGAAGTGCTGCAGATTGAAGCAGAAGCAGTTCGACAACTTGCCCAATATATCAATGACGATTTTGAGCAAGCCTACCAGCTGTTGTTTAGCAGTAAAGGCAAAGTTATCGTGATGGGAATGGGCAAGTCCGGCCACATCGCCAATAAGATATCGGCTACTTTAGCGTCAACTGGTACACCGGCTTTTTTTGTCCACCCTGCTGAAGCCAGTCATGGTGATTTAGGCATGCTTACGGCAGGTGACATCGTGCTGGCAATTTCAAATTCAGGTGAAACTGCAGAAATTTTAACAATATTGCCGGTAATTAAACGCCTTGGTATTACCTTAATCAGCATGTCAGGCAATCCGGGGTCAACGTTGGCTAAGTTATCTGATGTCCATTTGTGTGTAAAGGTAGAGCAGGAAGCTTGCCCGCTGGGATTAGCACCGACGGCCAGCACAACTGCAACGCTGGCGATGGGTGACGCGTTGCCTGTGGCTTTACTGGATGCCCGCGGCTTTTCTGCCGACGATTTCGCGCTGTCTCATCCAGGGGGCAGTCTCGGTCGCAAACTGCTACTGCGCCTAAGCGATGTCATGCACAAAGACAGCCAGGTCCCACTAGTTAGGCGACACGCTACCATCAAAGAAGCCTTGCTGGAGATTTCAGAAAAGGGTCTGGGGATGACAGCGGTAGTTAACGATGACCAGAGCCTGGCAGGAATTTTTACTGACGGTGATTTACGACGGATCCTCGACCTTAAACTGGATATGCACAGCACCGCCATTGAACAGGTTATGACCACCCCCTGCACTACCGCCAATGCAGAAATGCTTGCCGGCGAAGCCCTGAAAATTATGCAGCAGAAAAAAATTAACGGCCTGCTTATTGTCGACCAGCATCGGGTGCCGGTGGGTGCGATGAATATGCACGATTTATTGCGGGCAGGAGTACTTTAGCATGTCGCTTTTTGCCAGCCTTTATCAACCTGTCAGTGACGACATTCTGAGCCGCGCCGCCGCAATTAAATTATTAATTTGCGATGTGGATGGCGTATTTTCTGATGGCCGGATTTATCTGGGCAATAACGGGGAGGAACTCAAGGCATTTCATACCCGCGATGGCTTTGGTATTAAAGCATTGCGCCATGCCGGCATTGAGGTGGCCATCATTACTGGTCGCACCTCCGCTATTGTTGAACAACGGATGCGTTCGCTGACCGTACCTTATATTTATCAGGGCCAGGAAAATAAACTGGAAGCCTTTGCCAGTGTGCAACAGCAACTGGCGCTAAGCACAGAGCAGATTGGCTATATAGGTGATGATTTATCAGATTGGCAGGTCATGCAACATTGTGGCTTATCGGTGGCGGTAAAAGATGCCCATCCCTATCTGCGTCTGCACGCAGATTACCTGACATCACTGCCAGGTGGCTTCGGGGCAGTGCGCGAACTGGCTGATTTACTGCTGATCAGTCAGCATAAGTTTCAACAGTTTGATGGCAGCAGCTCATGAAAAAAACCCTGTTCCTGTTGGTATTTGCTTTGGTATTAACGGCAACTTACATCAGGTTTAACCAGACTGAGCAACTTAACCTGAATGATGCCGACCGTGAACTGTTGCCCGATTATATTGCCGAACAGGTAACCCGAACCCTGTATGACGGGCAAGGCTATGTGGCGGATCATATTAAGGCTGAGCGCTTAGAATTTTTTGAACGTTTAGGTTTTACCCAGTTCGAAAACCCAGAATATACCTTGTTTGATGCTGAGCATCAGCCTGCATGGAAAGTGACCAGCCAGTTTGGCATATGGTTACCCGAAGATAAAATTATTCTGGAGCAACACGTTAGTATTGTGAATGTCAGCGGCAGCGAGCTGGTCGACCGCATCGATACTGATAACCTGGAGCTGCTGTTGCCAAGTAAAGTGCTGCAAACCACAGCAGCGGTAAAAATTATTGGTAAAGGTTTTTATATTAATGGTATAGGCTTGCAAGCAGATTTAACTGAGCAGAATCTGCGGATTGTAAAGCACTTGGAGACGGTATACGCCAATGAACAAAATTAACCTATTTTTCCTCACTGTACTGCTATCTGCAAACTGCTTTGCCAGTGACGCGGATTACAGCCAACCCATTGCTATTACTTCTGACAATAACGAAACCTCAATCAAAGATTATGTCTCCGTTTATACCCAGAATGTCGAAGTACGCCAGGGTAGCTTAAATATCAAAGCAGACCGTTTAGAAATTAATGCCAGTGCAGGAAAAGGTAACGAAGTATTTATTACCACAGGTACACCCGTGCAATACAGCCAGCTGCTGGAAGGCGAAATACCGGTAACCGCCACCGCGGCTGAGATCCGGTATGACCTCGCCAGCCGCACACTAACCCTAAGCGGTGACGCCCAACTGAGCCAAAGTGGTAGTCAGGTGCAGGCCGCCGTCATTCGTTATAACATTGAAACGCAACAAATCAGCGCAGAAAGTGGTGAGCAGAAAAAACGGGTAACCACGATTTTCACCCCGCAGAACAAGGAAAATCCATGAAGTTAGTGGCAGCGCATCTGGCTAAGAGTTATAAAGGCAGACAGGTGGTCAAAGATGTCAGCCTTGAAGTCAGCGCGGGACAGATTGTCGGCTTGCTCGGACCCAATGGAGCCGGCAAAACGACGACCTTCTACATGATTGTCGGCCTGGTCCCTTCGGACAAAGGTCAAATCATGTTAAATAATCAGGATATTACCTTCGATCCTATTCATGCCCGGGCCAGAGCAGGCATTGGCTACTTACCACAAGAAAGTTCCATTTTCCGAAAGTTGACCGTATACGATAACTTATTAGCGATACTGCAAACCCGCAAGGATCTTAGCAACGCAAAACGCGAAGAGCTGGCAGACGACTTACTGGAAGAGTTTCATATCGGCCACATTAAAAATAGTTTAGGCATGAGCTTATCCGGAGGCGAACGGCGCCGGGTTGAAATTGCCAGGGCGCTCGCTGCAAATCCGGCTTTTATTCTGCTGGATGAACCCTTTGCAGGCGTGGACCCTATCTCAGTGCTGGACATCAAAAAGATAATTCAACATTTAGGACAACGTGGCATTGGTGTATTAATTACCGACCACAATGTCAGAGAAACCCTTGATGTTTGCGAAATGGCCTATATCGTCAGTCATGGTGAGCTGATTGCCGCCGGTCCGCCACAGGAAGTATTAGTGAATCAGCAGGTTCGTGATGTATACCTGGGCGAGCAATTCAGGCTATAGTTAAGAAAAACGACAAACGCCTGCTTCAGGAGAGAAATAGACGTAAATGAAACCCTCTTTGCAACTTCGGTTAGGTCAGCAACTTACAATGACACCGCAACTACAACAAGCTATCCGCTTGCTGCAGTTGTCCACCATTGAGCTTCAGCAGGAAATACCGGAAGCGCTGGACGCCAACCCTTTACTTGAAAGTGAAGATGAGTTCGAAAGCTTTTCTGCTGATCCGGACACTAGTGATGTAAATGACAACGATACCCGCTCTGCATCAGAGGAAAGTAACGATACCGCACAGGAAAATCTGACTGAAATTGCCGAACGTGACAGCAGTGAATCAATATCTGAGCAAGGTTTGCAAGATGATTTACCGCTGGACAACAATTGGGATGATTTAATCAGCGCCGCGCCAGTCAGTGCCGGCTCTCCCCCCGATGAAGATATGGTTTTCCAGGGTGAAACCAGTGAAACGCTGCAGGATTATCTGCGCTGGCAAATGCAGTTAACACCCTTCTCTGAAACCGATTTAGCCATCGCCGAGATTATTATTGAAGGTATCGATGAAACCGGGTTACTAACCATAGACGTGGCTGAAATTCTGGAGTCGCTGGGTCTGCCGGATGTAGAAGAAGATGAAGTTGAAGCGGTAATCAAACGGATCCAATTATTTGACCCTGTTGGTGTTGGCGCCCGAACTATTGCTGAATGCCTGCTGGTACAACTGCGACAATTTGATCCCAACACGCCATTTTTGCAGCAGGCCAAACATGTCATTAAAGAACATACTGATTATTTAGCGAACCGGGACTTTCGTTCTTTGATGCGTGTGACTAAACTGAAAGAAGATGAGCTAAAAGAAGTGATGCGGCTCATCCTCAGTTTAAACCCCAGACCCGGGGCCGATGTGATTCGTCAGGAACAACAATACGTGATACCTGACGTGTCAGTAATGAAAGTAAAAGGCCGTTGGCAAGTGGAGTTAAACCCGGATGCAATGCCAAAAGTCAGAATAAATCAGCAATATGCGGCGATGTCCCGTACCGCCAAAAATACGGCTGATACCCAGTTCATCAGGTCTCACCTGCAGGAGGCAAAGTGGTTTCTGAAAAGCCTTGAAAGCCGCAACGATACTTTATTAAAGGTTGCAAACTGCATTGTACAGCAGCAACAAGCCTTTTTTGAGCACGGTGAAGAAGCAATGAAACCGATGGTCTTAAACGATGTGGCCGAGATGGTCGGTATGCACGAGTCAACGATTTCCAGGGTGACCACCCAGAAATTTATGCACACTCCAAGGGGAATATTTGAACTTAAATTCTTTTTTTCCAGTCATGTTAGTACAGAAAGCGGCGGTGAGTGCTCGTCGACCGCTATCCGGGCTTTTATTAAAAAGTTGGTGGCGGCTGAAACCCCAGCCAAGCCACTCAGTGACAGCAAGATGGCAGATATATTGTCAGAGCAAGGCATTAATGTAGCGCGGCGCACCATTGCCAAGTACCGTGAGGCCCTGTTTATTCCGCCATCGAATCAACGTAAGACCTTGGTTTAGGTCAGCAAAAAAGAAGGAAAACGTCTATGCAAATCAACTTAACGGGTCATCATGTAGAAATTACCACTGCATTAAAAGAGTACGTAGACACTAAATTCGCCAAGCTGGAACGTCACTTTGATCACATTAACAATGTACATGTCATCCTAAACGTGGAAAAATTAAGACAAATTGCTGAAGCTAAACTGCATCTGACCGGCGGTGAAGTTTTTGCCGCTTCAGAAGATGAAAATATGTACGCGGCCATCGACCAGTTAATTGATAAACTCGATAGGCAAGTCATTAAACATAAAGAAAAAATAGCCCGACACTAAACTTATTATGATCAACTTAAGCACTATGCTAGCCGAGAACTGCACCAAGAGTGCAGTTCTTTTTAACAGCAAAAAACGGGTTCTCGAGTATATAGCGGAATTAGCGCATCAGCGCTTACCGGAAATAAGCGAGTACACTATCCTCGAAGCATTAATGACCCGTGAAAAGCTAGGCTCTACGGGTATTGGCGGAGGGATTGCTATTCCGCATGGCAAGCTTAAAACCGTCACCCAACCTATTCTGGTATTTGTGGTTACCAAAGATACTGTTGCTTTTGATGCCATTGATAATCAGGCAGTTGATATCTTCTGCGCTATCTTAATTCCTGAAGAACAGTGTCAGGCTCATTTAACGACCCTCGCCGGTATTGCCCGCTTGTTAAGTCAAAAAGAATTAACTCGTAAAATCCGGCATGCAGAATCTGATGAACAGTTATATCAGTTGATCATCGACGCCAGTGAGGTGATGGGAACATCATGAAATTATTGGTCGTCAGCGGTCGCTCAGGCTCAGGCAAGTCAGTGGCATTACGGGTGTTAGAAGACCTTGGCTATTACTGCGTCGATAATATACCGGTAAATCTGTTACCGACTCTTGCCACTACGGTAATGGGTCAGTATGAGCGGGTAGCCGTTAGCATTGATGTTCGGAATTTACCGCAAGATCCCGATGAACTGGCAGATATTTTATCTTACCTGCCTCGCAAGCTTGACCTGACAATATTGTATCTCGATGCTGATCACGCCAGCTTAATAAAACGTTTCAGTGAAACGCGCCGCTTGCATCCGCTGTCCCATCAGGCCATGTCGCTGGACGAGGCAATCTCGCGTGAACAGCAACTGCTAGACCCTATTTCCAGCCGCGCAGACTTATATATTGATACCACCGAACTAAATGTTCATCAGTTAGCAGAACAGCTGCGCGAACGGATCCTCGGACAAAAAACCGGCCGTCTGGTCATGCTGTTTGAATCGTTCGGTTTTAAATACGGTATTCCTAAAGACGCTGACTTTGTTTTTGATGCCCGCTTTTTGCCAAATCCCCATTGGGAACCAGAGCTTAAGCCATTAACCGGCCTTGACCAGCCGGTAAAAGACTATCTGGCATCTCAGGCTGTGGTTGCTAAATATACCTGGCAAATCAACAGTTTTATCAGCAGTTGGCTGCCTCATCTGGAACGGAACAACCGCAGCTATCTTACCATTGCAATCGGTTGTACCGGCGGTCAGCACCGCTCAGTTTACATTGCAGAGAGTCTGGCAGACAGCTATCGCAGCCAGCGTGAGGACGTACAAATCCGGCACAGGGAGCTGGTTCGTCATCATGGCCACTAAACTTAGCCGCAACGTTACTATCGTCAATCAACTGGGTTTACACGCCCGGGCAGCGACCAAACTGGCCCAGTTGTGCCAGCAGTTTCAGGCCCATATTGAGTTAGTTTATCAAGATAAAACGGCCGATGCCTGCAGCGTTTTAGCCTTGCTTATGCTGGCAAGCAGCAAAGGTAAGACCTTGCAGGTGACTGCAGAAGGTTCTGATGCGGCTGCAGCATTAAGCGCCGTGGTATCCTTAATAGAACAAGGCTTTGGCGAGTAACCACCGGTTAAGGTTTGTTTTCAGCTGTCAGTACCTTTTTCGGGTCACCGCTTCCCTCTTGCTGCCCCTGCTTTAATTCGCGTTCACCACGGGTTCGGTCAATCGCTTTTAACTGATGATGCAATGCCGTTTTAATCAGCATATGAGCACTTATGGGTGCAGTTATCAGCAGGAAAATAGTAATCAGCAATTCATGTACACTGACGCTATGTGACAAGCTGAAATAAAAAATCGAGCCCAGTAAAATGCCCCCCATACCAAGAGTCGTGGCCTTAGTCGGGCCATGCAAGCGCATAAAAAAGTCTGGCATCCGGCTTAAGCCTATGGAGCCAATTAATACAAAACAGCCACCGAGTAATAAGAAAAAAGCGACAGCCCATTCCATCCAGTTTTGCATTATGTCGCTCCTATTCGATGATATCGCCGCGCAGCAGGAATTTGCATACGGCTACCGTACTGACAAAACCTAACATTGCAATCAGTAACGCTGCTTCAAAATAAAGCGGCGAGCCCATTAACAGGCCGTATAAAATAATCAGCGCGATACTGTTAATAAACATGGTATCCAGCGCCAGAATCCGGTCAGGAATACTAGGACCGACCAGTAAACGCCAGAGATTAAGCAGTAACGCCAGGCTAATCATGCCAAACACCAGAAATATCACTTGTTCTAACATTGAAATATCTCCTTCAGTGGTGCTTCATACCGGCTTTTTATGGTCGCAATTAATTCTGCTTCGTCCTCTAAATTGAGAACATGAATAAGCAACCAGCGCTGGGTAATTTCAGCATCACCCGGCTGGGTATCATGACAGGGATACACATCGGCGCTCACGGTACCCGGGGTCATAGAGACGGTGCTGGCCAGAATAGTAATGGGTAAATCGTGCTGCAGATCCAATGGCATTCTTACAAATGCCGGATTTAACCGACGCTGCGGCCCCAGGATCAGGATCGCGACCTGAGCATTGGCGGTAACAATGTCGCCAAATACCCGCAGAATATATCGTAGTGCCAGTAATGGCCGCTCAATCAGTGGTTGCGGATCACGGAATTTGCCACTAATCCAGGGAATAATCAGCGCCAGAATAGTACCAAAAAATAAATGAATTAATTCAACACTCTGATTTAACAGCAGCCACACCAGCAGCAGCAGCAAACTGCGATACGGTGTGGGTAACCAGCTATAGCGAGGCGTTACTCTCATGGCGTACCTCCAAAAGTTGTGGTATCACCCAGTATAATAGCGATACTACTTTGAATATCTCGTATCTGGTCAGCCGCGGCAAAGGTAAGCTCAGTAAGCGGACCGGCAAATACTGCCATTAGCGGTGCAGCGAGTAACAGCCAGACCAATGCAAACGTCTGCAACGGTAACATTCTTTCCGGGCCGGCTTCATTACCACTGACCCGCCAGAACAAAATACTGCCCGCGCGCGATAGCCCGATTAACACCATTAAACTGCTGAGTAAAATCACAGACCAAAGCAGTATCTGTTGCAACGGTGAACTGGCGGCTTGCAAAATCATTAGTTTGCCAACAAAACCTGACAGGGGTGGTAAACCTGCCACGGCAATAGCAGCAACAATAAACAGTGTACCCAGCAAAGCAGGTTGTCCCATACGCCTGCCCGGCACTAATCTGTCACCTGCCTTGCCGCGCTGGGCGCCAATAACGTCAGCCAGTAAAAATAGCGCGCCGCACACCATCGTCGAGTGAACCGTGTAATATAATATGGCTGACGTGGCCGCAGTACTTTGCAGCGAAACCAAAGTAACCAGGGTACCAACTGATATAATCACCAGATTGGCCACCAGCTTTCTGAAATCCTGACTGGCTAATACCCCAATAGCACCGAGCATAATGGTGGCTAAGCCAAGCGGCCATAACCAGTCAGAAGCCATACCAGCCAAAGGTCCGGCCTGCTCACCAAAGATAGTGGTATAAACCCGCAGTAAAGAATAAGTGCCTATTTTGGTCATCACCGCAAAAAGTGCGGCAACCGGTGGCGATGCAGCAGAATAGGTTGCGGGCAGCCAGAATTGTAAGGGTAAAATTGCTGCTTTAAGGGCAAATACAATTAACAGCAACAAACCACCAGACTTCACCAGCATCACGTTCTCTGGCGGCAACTTCGCTACCTGAACCGCCATATCAGCAATATTCAAGGTGCCAAGGGTGCCATACAAAATACCTAACGAGAATAGAAATACGGCCGAGCCCGCCAGGTTTAGTACCACATAGTGCACTGCGGCTTTGGTTTTATTTTTACCGCCGGCATGCACCAGCAGACCATAAGAGGCGATTAACAGCACTTCAAAAAAGACGAACAGGTTAAATAAATCGCCGGTTAAAAAGGCACCATTAATACCCATCAACTGAAACTGAAATAAAGGATGGAAAAATGAACCTCGCTCATCTTCTCCGGCGCTGCCATAACAAATCGCTCCCAGAGCCAAAAACGACGTTAAGCACACCATGCTGACACTGAAAATATCAGCGACCAGAATAATACCAAACGGAGGCTGCCAGGCACCCAAAGCATAAAACGACACACCCGTATGCTGCGTTTGCACTAACAAACACACGGTCAGGATCAACAGAATAACCGTAGAGACCATGCTGACCCAGCGCCTGCGCATTGGCGAATAATGAATAGGAGGTAGCATAATCAGTAGCGCAGTAAATATTGGCAGTAAAATAGGCGCGATTATCAGATGCGACATTAACGGCTCTCCTTGCGGCTACTTTCAGTTTCCGGCAATTTGCCATCAACATGGTCATTACCCAAATCTGCCCGGGCCCGAATCGCCAGGATCACCAGATAAGCGGTCATGGCAAAGCCTATGACTATTGCCGTCAGCACCAACGCCTGTGGCAAAGGGTCAGCATAATTGTCGGTAGTGCCAAGCACCGCAGCACCCTGTAGTGTCAGCCTTCCAGATGAAAATAAAAATAAGTTAACGGCATAGGCCAGCATGGTTAGCCCCACCACAACCGGAAACGTGCGGCCGCGTAGCATCAAAAATACGCCGCAGGCCGTCAGGAAGCCAATACAACCTGCAAGTAAGCTTTCCATTAAATGCTCTCCGTATGCACAGGACGATGACTGGTAGTCATCTTACCCAGACTGGCCAGGATCAGCAGGGTTGACCCCACTACCGTAACATATACCCCGGCATCAAAAGCAATTGCACTGGCCAGCTCTATTTTTCCCAGTAGAGGTATATCAAAATAATCGAACCATGACGTTAAAAACGGTTTATTAAACAGCCAGCTGGCCACGCCAGTTACCAGCGCAATCATCAGGCCGACCGCAACCACCCGCTGATACTCGATATTCATCCGGCTTTTCACCCATTCAACCCCGTGGGCAATGTATTGCAGAATTAACGCCACGGCAGTGACCAGGCCTGCAATAAAACCGCCACCAGGTAAGTTATGGCCCCGGAAGAAAATAAACACCGACACCATTAATGCCAAAGGTAATAAACTCTGGGATACCGTAGCCAGTAATACCGGATGACGTTCCAACGCCCAGGGCCTGCCCTCGCCATCGCTGCTGGGTTTAAACACCGGGATCCGGGTCAGCAGCTTAAAAATACCCAGTGACGCGATACCTAACACCGCTATCTCACCAAAGGTATCAAAGCCCCGGAAATCGACCAGAATAACGTTCACCACGTTAGTGCCGCCACCACCGGTTTTCGCATTGGCCAGGAAGTAATCGGAAATGGTATTAAAGGGTCGGGTCATAATGGCGTAACTAATACTGCCAATCACCACACCCACCATACTGGCCGGACTGATATCACGGATGACCCGGGTCGGGCTAGATTGTTTCGGTGTTTTATGAGGTAAGAAAAACAGTGCCAGCATTAACAGGATAATGGTCACCACTTCTACTGACAGCTGAGTCAGCGCCAGATCCGGAGCTGAAAAGCGGGTAAAGGCAATAGACACCATCAAGCCCACCACAGAAATCATCAGTAGCGCAACTACCCGCTGCCGGTGAAATACCACAGTCGCAAACGCGGTAATCAGCAACACTGCCGCGCCGGTTGCGTTAACGGCATCAACTGGCAGTTCTGGTCGCCCGCCAAACAGCGTGTCCAGTTGTAGCAACGGCAGTCCTGCCAATACCACAACAGCGCTTAACAAAAACACCAGATAACGCTGTAATGAACCATTGTCCAGCCGGCCGTAAAATTGCTGACAACGTTTGGCCAAAGATTTCATCGCCAGTTCAAAGGTATTAATGGCATCTACCCCTGGCAGCGTGTTCTGAAAATCAAATAAATGTTTACGGTTTATATAAATCAGTGCGCCGCCGGCCAGCGCCACCACACTCATTAGCAAGGCCACATTAAAACCATGCCAGATAGCCAGGCTGTATTCAGGCACCGTCCCGCCGAGCACCGAGGAAGAGGCGGCATGCAGTAAATCGCCGACAATGTAACCTGGCGCTATACCGACCAGAATACAAAGCACCACCAATACTTCAACCGGCATCCGCATATAGCGCGGTGGCTCATGCGGTGTTTTCGTCAACCCTTTTGGCTTACCATTAAAAAATACGTCGTGAATAAAGCGGGTGGAATAGGCCACAGAGAACACGCCTGCCACCGTTGCCAGTACCGGAATAATCCACGATAACGAGCCGAGCAGGTGCTGTTGCAGGGTTTCGACAAAAAACATTTCTTTAGATAAGAAGCCGTTGAGTAACGGTACCCCCGCCATGGCTGCCGCCGCGACCATAGCCAGGGTGGCGGTAATCGGCATAAAGTGCCACAGGCCGTTTAGTTTTCGCATATCGCGCGAGCCTGACTCGTGATCGATAATACCGGCAGCCATAAACAGCGACGCTTTAAACGTAGCATGGTTAATAATATGAAATACCCCGGCGACCGCGGCTAAGTCGGTGCCCATACCAAACAGCAAAGTAATTAATCCCAGATGGCTGATGGTGGAATAGGCCAGCAAGCCTTTCAAGTCATGCTTAAACAATGCCAGATAAGCACCAACCAGTAAGGTGGTTAAGCCGGTCATACTCACCAGTAAAAACCACAAGTCGGTGCCCGCCATGGCTGGATAAAACCGCGCCAGTAAGAAAATACCCGCTTTCACCATAGTGGCGGAGTGTAAGTAAGCGCTTACCGGGGTGGGCGCAGCCATCGCATTGGGTAGCCAGAAATGAAACGGAAACTGCGCTGATTTTGTGAAACAGCCTAACAAAAACAATACTAAAACCAGCGGATACCAAGCATGTTGCTGAATAACGGCACCACTGGCCAGAATGACATCTAAATCGTAGCTGCCGGTAATCTGGCCAAGTAACAACAAGGCCGCCAGTAAACACAAGCCGCCTGCGCCGGTCACCGTCAGCGCCATCCGGGCGCCACGGCGCGCTTCAGACTTGTGCCACCAGAAACTTATCAGTAAAAAAGAGCTGATACTGGTCAGTTCCCAGAACAACCACAGCTGCAGCACATTATTAGATAATACAATGCCCATCATTGCGGTCATAAACAGCATCAGATAAGCGTAAAAGCGCGGCATAGAATCTTGTTCAGATAAATAATACCGCGCATACAAAATAATCAGTAAACCAATACCCAGAATTAACAGACTAAACAGAAATGCCAGTCCATCTAACCGGATGCTGACATCCAACCCGAGCAATGGTATCCAGCCCAGGGTATAGCGAAAGCTTTCGCCGGCAAAAATGGCACTGCTGTGGTAAAACAGCAGCATTAACGCGATCGCCGGTGGAATGGCCGTGGCCGTGGCACAGGCACTTCGCCGCCAGTTGGCCGTCAATACCGGCACCAGAGTACCCAGCAGGGGAAGTAATAGTATCCATAACAATGTCATAGCGTCGTTGCTTCCTTTACAAAATGGCCAAATTCTAAACTAAACTGCAAATCTGTGTCCTGCAGACCAAACGCGCTATCTGACATTAATCTGGACAGCGCAGCAATAACGCAGGAGTAATATAGGTGCAGCCGCCTGCGGCGAATCAAAACGTAATTGAATTTAACCGATATTTATACCGTTAAGTAGCCGGAATGTCTATTAAAGTCGGTGTAGCCACATGCGAAAATGCCGTTGAGTTTTTTTAAAAAATTGTGTTTTTTTAATTCAAAAAAGCCGATGAATAGGGTATTACTAGTAACTTAACAACTATCAGGATAACGCTATGTCACTCATGTCGGTACAACAGGTTGCTGAGTTCCTTGGGATCCCGGATATTCGGGTTGAACGATTGGCCAGAGAAAATCTGCTGGTTGCCACTGAACAAGATGATAGTGGCAAGCCATTATTTAACGAAGACGATGTTAAGCGCTATAAAGTATTGGCGGAGCGTTTAGGAGGGTTGTAGCGCCAGCTGCTCAGTCAGCTGCTGCTGCCAGTATTGAGCCTGCTGCTGACACGAGGTCAGTTTTTGTTGCAGGCTCAGATACCCTAACCAGCAGAATCCGCTAAAAATGATCTTAGCCAGCACAAGTTTGGCTGACAACGCTGTATCCACGCCAACGCCAATGGCGCGATGTTGCTGATATGCCGCAAGCAGCTGTTGCTCTGTTGCTGCAGATAACTGAAAATTTAATGATACTGCCGCTAAATCAAGGCAACTGTCCGCCGATTGAGCATACTCGAAATCCAGCAACCATAGTTTCTGCTTTGCCCAAAGCATATTACCGCCATGCAAATCCAGATGACATAGCACCTCATCGGTTGGTAATGTCTGATAATGCTTTGCTGCTCTGAGCAACCGGGCAAATAATGGTGCATCAGCATGTAGCAGTTCGTGTCCACTAGATTCTGCGACATGCTGCGCTAACTGCTGCAGGTAATTGACCGGCTGCAACAGTGCAGTCCTGGTCCGCAATTTATGCAGTTTTGCCAGCGTGCATGCCAGTATTGGGATCGTCTGCGTTGTCACTTCGAAGCGCGAACCGCCCTGAATAAACTCGCTGATCAATACCTGTAAATGGTTATTCAGGCAAAGAGGCGCCGGGGCGATACCGGCCACTGCAGCGGCATGCTGACAGCGCAGCTCTTGCTGACGACACACACCACTGCTGCTTGCAGGGTAACGCCTTAGCGCATACATTCCGCGGCAGGTTTCGACCTGGTAATTAAGATTCAGCTCACCATTAGAAAGCGGTGTAACGGCAAGCGCCGGATGCGCAGCAAAAAACTCCAGATGACGGCATAATGCGCTTACCGGCCCGACACCGCCAGTTGCGGTTGCTGCTGATAATTTGCCCGCCATATAAAATATCCCGCCAACGCAATAATGGTATACAGCATAAACAACAGGGTTAGAAAATACAGATGTTTTTGCGCATACACATAAATTGATACCGCATCTATCACCACCCAGTACAACCAGTTCGACACCAGCTTGCGCGCGACCAGCCAGGTCGCCATAACACTAAACACCGTGGTTTGCGCGTCAAGGTACGCAAAATCCGCATGCGTATAGTTCGCCATCACGAAGCCCAGCAGCACGCCGGCAAGCGCGGTAATGGTAATTAACTGCAGGTGCCGGCGCCAGGGCCATTCTGATACTGTATTCAGCCCCTTGTGCTGCTGTTTCATTTGTTGCCAGCGCCACCAGCCATACAGCGCCATTGCGGCGTAGTACAACTGCAGCAAGGCATCTGATAATAAGGCAGAATCCCACATAATATGGGTAAACAGCATCGTGCTTAGTAATGCCGCTGGCCAGCACCACAAGCTCTGGCGCAAGGCCAGTATGACGTAGGCCAGCGCCAGCAAGGTTGCCAGCAGCTCAAGGCTATGCATCAACTGCCAGTCGTCCAGCGCATTACTAAGCCAGTGCATCATGGCTGCAAATCACCCGGGATAAATTTGCAGACAAACACCACTTTGCCGTATTGCTCAAAAGAGGATTTTATACAGTGTTGCAGCGCCTGCATTACCTGGTCATAGTCGCCAAATAACTGGGTACTCATGGTGTTGGTGATCACCCGGATCTCTGGATACTGATTAAGCTGTTCAATAAAGCCTTTAATCGGCCCGATATAATCCTCAGCCAATGGATACTTACTAATTTCTACTGATACTTTCATCATGTCTCCTTAATAACTGGAATAGCTGGCGCAGCATCAAAATTGATAGCTGGCACTAACCCCTACCCGACGTGGCTCGGCAAATTGTTCATACAAATGCGGCTCGTAACCATCGCGCGGGTCATTGCCAAAGTAAAAACCGCGGACGCCGACATCCTGATCCAGCGCATTGCGACTCCACAGCGCCAGCTGCCAATGCTGCAGCTGATAACTTAACCGCAGGTTTAGCAGCTCATAACGCTCAGACCGCTGATTGTGGCTATCTGAATAATAAAAACGGTCTTTGCCTTGCACGCCAACGTTAAATGTCAGCGCATCGCTCAGATACCAGTCGGCAGCGATATTGTAACTAAAGCGTGGCGCCTGCGCCTGCTCGCGGCCACTGAAATCATCACCCTCAATGGTCACATAGTTACCCAGCTTAGTTTTCAGCCAGCTGGCATTAATCATTACGGTCAGCCGGGGATGCAGCTGCAGCCGGTTTTCAATTTCAATCCCGTAATTACGACCACTGCCAGCATTATCAATAAAACCAGCAAATTGCGGGCCGCTGTCCGGGTTTAGCCAGCCTTTTACCTGCATATCCTCTCGCCACATATAAAATGCCGCGACCCGGGTTACCAGGCTTTGATCAAGCGCCGTGCCTTTTACGCCAAACTCGGCGTTATACAGCGTTTCAGGGGCAAAACTGGCCTTAGACAGTAATTCACTGAGACTATCATCCGCTGCTTTTGCCAGCGCATCGCCATTAATACCGCCCGCTTTATAACCACGTGACGCCAGCAGGTAGATCAGTGCCTGCGCATTAGGCTGATAATTCAGGCTTAGTTTAGCCCCCCACATGGTGTCATTGTTTGTTATGCGGTTGGCGCTGCTATAGGCATACTCATCTTCATAACGCTCAAGTCTTAAACCTGATACTAAGGTCAGCTGTTCTGTCAGCGGCGTGTTCAATTCAGAATAGAGTGCCAGGTTGCTGCGGCTTAAGCTGCTGGCAAAGGTGTCTGCCTGCCATAAATCCCAATTCCAGAACTGGCGGGTTAAATCAAAATCTTTACTTGCCGCATAGACGCCAAGCACCCAGTCACTATTCCCCAGCCGGCCGGCGTCGTTAGAAATAAGACGGTAATCCAGGGTTAACTGCTCCCGGTTGCGCAGGTAACGGTCCGTGGTCGAATACTCATCGGGGTGCAGCCCGACATAGCTCCAGTCTTCATCAAAGCCATAGTCCAGATCCGCATCAAGCCAACTTAACTGGCCCTCAAATCGGGCAACGCTCAGGCCGCTGTAGTCTGCCTGCAATGCCAGGGCGTTGCTGCGCTGTGTGTCCTGGCCTGGCTGGTCTGATAATGTAGTGCGGTCGCGGTCCAGCGAAAAGGCATCATAACCATTGTCCTGGTTGACAACGTGGCCAATCAGTTGCAGCTTCAACTCAGCAACTGGCTGATAAGCCAGTTTAAAGCGGCCGGTAAATTCGACGATGTTGTTGGTGTCATCACGATCAAGGAATACGTTGCGGATAAAGCCATCTGACACTTGTTGCTCTAATGATACGCTATAGCCCCATTGTGAATTTATAGCATTACTGAACTGACCGGCCAGCTGATAGCTGTCGTAGTTAGCAATGGTCAGGCTGGCTTTGCCTTCGGCAGTCTCTGTCGGGCCTATCGTTGTCAGGTTTAGCATACCCGCCAGCGCGTTAGCGCCAAAACGAGTCGCTTCCGGGCCGCGGAACACCTCAAACTGGGCAATATCGCTAATACCACTAATACCAAGCCCGGAGTAATCTATACCATCAATCAGAATACCGACCGACGGGTTAATGGTATCGACAAATTCACTGCGCTCACCAATGCCGCGCACCTGAATAAAGCGCCCGCGAGAGGCGCCTGCACTGAAATTAACATTGGCAAACTGGTTTAGCAGCTGGTCAAGATGCTGCACCGACTGGCGCTGTAAATCCTCTGCAGTTACTACGGTGACACTGCCCGCCAGCTGGCCGGTAGTTTGCTGACGAAAATCGCCCTGCACGGTAATACGCTCAATAGCAGTATCAGCTGAAGCTTTGTTGGCTTGAGCAAACGCAGAGACAGGCGCGACACAAAGCGCTGCAATAACAGCAGTCGAAATTATAGAAGGGGTAAAACGCATTTTTGTATGACTCTCCATTAAAAACAGAGATCACACCAGCTTGAGGAGTTAGCACCATCCCTCCGCCGGTATAATCCGGATCAGGTTCTAAGGGTTTGCCCGAAAGCATCTCAGCACCGGCGTTTTTGCGCAGGTGCACCCCTTGGTTGCGCGGCAAGTGTATAGCTTTTCAATTAGTGGGGCAAGCTGTCGGGCAGCTGTTGCGTCACTTTTCTCAAACTGTAGCTATACTCATTGTCAGTCACGGCGTTTAGCCGGGGCAACGCTAAGGGTGTCATAAAACAACTGGCAAGGAGCATAGCGATGAGCAGAGATACTAATATGGCGCACCTGCATCCGGTTTTCCGGCAAAAAGTTGAACTGTTATTGCAAGACCTGTTAAGTGCCCAGTTACCGTTCAAAGTTTTTGAAGGTTTCCGTTCGCCCGAGCGTCAACGTGATTTATTCAACCAGGGTCGCAGCCGGCCTGGCGCCAGAGTCACCAATGCCGATGCCTGGAGTTCAATGCATCAGTATGGGGTGGCGGCCGACTTTGTGTTGTATATCGACGGTAAATGGAGTTGGGATGACACTGGCGAGCGGAAAAAATGGTGGCAGCAGTTGCACAAGCTGGCAGATAAACAGCAGTTACAGCCATTAAGCTGGGAGCTGCCTCACTTACAAATGCAGGGTATTAACCTGGCACAATTGCAACGCGGTAATTATCCACAGAATGGTGATAATGACTGGGCCGAGAATTTACAGCAAGCAATAACAGGCTGGTCGGGTTTACCCACCGCACCACCAATACCCATTGAGGCCCCCACCCGGCCGCCATTACCGGCAGCAACCGAGGCCGATAACCGCACGCTACCAAGAACCACCATAACCGCTAATAAAGCCAGAGTAACTGCGCGCGATGGCTTGCGCCTGCGCGCTGGACCCGGCACCAGCTTTGATATCAAAACTACCTTAGTCAGCGGCCAGCAGGTTAACGTACTTGGGCAAAGCGGAGACTGGAGCCAGGTAGACTTGCAAGGCGACGGCCTGGCTGATGGCTACTGCCATAGTGGTTATTTGGCGATGGAATAATAACAATTAGACGAACAGAGAGCTTGCCTGGCATAAAAACCAAAAAAGCCTGATATTTCAGGCTTTAATGCGTAAAAAACACGGCACTGATAACTTTAAAGTGTTATCAGAAACGGAAAGTGGCCGTAACAAAATTAGTGTCATCAACGTTTAAATATGACAACGACACCTTTTTAATATCGACACCCACACCAAAACCAAATTCAGTGCTTGAATCTGTTTCACTCATACCAAAGCCACTGGCTTTAACACGACCATTAAACATACCGGCACGGGCATACAGCGAAACGGAGTCGTTTACTATTATAGTTGGACGGTACGCAGCACCAATTACCGATTGCAGCTTAACATCTACGCCATAGACTTCGTCAGAGTTCAAGCCAATAACCGCAATTGCTTCAACTTTATGAGCAAACTTTTCTGTCGCTTTAAGTGTAGTTCCCAACACGCCTACAGCACCAAAATGGCTGATGCTCTCATTATCAAGATCTGCAGAAAACTGAGTTGCACCCAGTTCGAAATACATCTCTGCCTGAGCAGCGCCGGCGAAGGCAGTAGTGGTTAACAGTGAAGTGATTGCGATTGTTTTTATCATGTTGCGCATATAATCTCCTTTAAAATGCACCCGGATTTTACATGCAGCCTTATTTTTTGCAACGAAATTTATGAGTTGTAAAGATAAACGTTTTTGCTGTTGTAACTGCGCTGTTTGCTACAAAAACTTACAACCCCAAATACCAGGTGGCGATGGAGAAATAAAGTACCACCCCGGACACGTCGGCAATGGAGGTAATGAGCGGGCCGCTGGCGGTGGCCGGGTCGAGTTTTAGGCGGCTTAGTAAAAAGGGTAACGACAAGCCGACCAGGCTGCCGACCATGACTACCAGCATCATGGTGGCGGCAACCACAATCGCAATATCATAGCCGCCGCGCCACCAGCCAAGCCATACCACGGCAAATGACATGGTTAAACCCAGTAAACCAGCTATAAGGCATTCTTTGGCCATTAACGAGCCCCAGTCGCGCAGTTTTACATCGCCGGTAGCCAGTGCCCGTACCATCAAGGTACCCGACTGCGCCCCGGCATTGCCGCTACTGGCAATTAACAGCGGCAGAAAGAACAACAGCGCCAGGTAGCTGGCAATGGTGTCTTCAAAGTAGGCGATACCGGCACCAGAGAAGATATTGCCAAATACCAGGATCACTAACCAGAACACCCTTTTACGGTACAGCAGGCCAATGCTGGCATCTTTAACATTGCCCTCCAGCTTGCCGATGGTCGCGGTTTTATGAAAATCCTCGGTTGCTTCCTCAGCGGCCACATCCATCGCATCATCATAGGTGACAATACCCACCATCTGCTGTTCGCCGTTCAGAATAGGTAACGCCAGTAAGTCGTATTTGGCCACCATGGCCGCGACTTGCTCTTGTTTCATGTCAACCGTGGCATAGATAGGATCGTGGTTCATCAGCTCATCCACCAACATGGTGGTCGGTGCCAGAATAAGTTCGCGCAGTGACACCACACCAATCAATTTGCGGGCTTCATCAACCACGTAGGCGGAATAGATGGTTTCTTTGTCGGGCGCTTCGCGGCGCAGCACATCCAGTGCCTCACGTACGGAAATATCAGATGCCAGTATCGCGTAATCTGACGTCATAATAGCGCCAGCGGTACCCTCCTGATGACTGGATAACCGCAGTAAATCTTCGCGCTCGGCCTGCGCCAATGCTGGCAATAGCATTTCCCGTTGCTCTGCCGTTAACTGATTAAATAAATCGGCCCGTTCGTCAGACGACATCTGGCGAATAATGGGCGCCAGTTTGCGCCGGCTTACCTGGATAGCCAACGCAACCTGCATTTCAGCAGGTAAGTAGCCAAATACCTTGGCTTGCTCTGAACGACGCAAGGCAACCAGCAGCATCCATAAATGGTCTAGCGAAAACTCCATAATGGCCAGAGCGTAGTCAGCCGGATGCACATCTTCCAGCTGGTCTTGCAACAGCTGTACCGTATCGTTCTCTAGCGCGAAGCGCAGTCGGTTTATTAGTACAGGTAGTTCCATAGCAACCTCATAGTCCTGACCAGACACCCAGGTGTTCAGTAATTTCAGGGTTAACGTATTAAGCGTAATGTCATAAAGTGTCTGCCACACTGGCAACGGTAGCCTGTCATAACCGCTTTTCAAAAACCGCTTAGATAGTATGCTGTCACATACCTGGCTGCTATCAACAGTTCAGCTAAAATAACAGATTGCTTCTGAAGCAGAAATTAACCATTATTTTAGTTTTCGCCGCCCGAGATAACAATCAGGCTGTAGCGCACATATAAATGACGTTTGCTCTGCTACTATACCAACGCCACTGAGAATGACCGGACCGGATATGCAACCACAACATCACAACGATCTGCAGACAAGTAACCTATGGTGGCAGCCTGTTGCCTTGAACAACGGCCAGAGCTGGCAGTATACCTTGGGGCCATTAACCCTTTATCTGCAGCGCGCACCACTGGAATGGCTGCTGGGTTATACCCGCGCACCGGAGCAAGACACGCACAGTCAGACACAGAGTAAGAGCATCAGGCAATTTCCTGAGCTGGAAAATTTACAGCGTTTTGTATTTAAGCAAAGCCCGGCCCAGTTTTGTATTAGCCCAAAGTTACTTGACCGGCCGATGGTGGTGAAAACCCGCACTCAACTGAGTATCCCGCCGGCCCAGCAGGCGGTATTTTATATCAGTTCGCCAGTGGTAATAGAAGTAAATTTGCAGCAACCGGCATGCAATCTGCTTGATATTGTCAGTCAGCGCCTCTCTGATACCTGGTTTGGGCCATCAACCTTGCATGGTGAGTTGTGTTACGCCGATAAAACCCAGGCCCGGCACAACAGAGCCGACTTGCCGGTCAGGCCCCACCGGGCCGTTACCGCAGTGACGATTGAAAATAATGCCGACACCATGCTGGTGATTGATAAACTAAGTATCCCGTTGCCGTATCTGGCATTGTATGGTTTGGATGACGGCTCGTTATGGACCGATCCTATTACCCTGCAACACGATGGCAACCATGCACTGACCCGGTTTAAAATAAGTAAACAGTTGCCAGCGGGTGTGAGCGCCGCAGCCAGAATTGCCGGGCCGCGGCAGAATATTGAAAAACAGGGTTTAATCCGGGCATTTACCGGCATGTTTAATGATTAACAGGAACGGGTAAAATGGAGCACATTTCGGCCTATTTAAGGTCAGAGCAAATGGTTAATATGCTGCAAGCCGCTATCTTACTGGCAGCAGGCTTACTGCTGGCCAGTCTGGCCGGACGCGCGGTGCAAAAGCTGGTTACCCGTAACTTTTCACAGCACCATGCGGTATTATTTAAGCGATTGGTTTACTGGTTGGTTCTGGCGCTGTTTGTGGCCTCCGCGCTGCGCCAACTCGGTTTTTCGTTAGGGGTGCTTATAGGTGCCGCCGGCGTGTTGTCGGTGGCGATAGGATTTGCTTCGCAAACTTCTGCCTCCAACCTGATTAGCGGACTGTTTTTAATCGGCGAAAAACCTTTTCAGCTGGGCGATGTAATAAGAGTAGGTACTACCACCGGCGAAGTGCTGTCGATAGACTTACTGTCGGTAAAACTGCGCACCTTCGATAATTTGTTTGTCCGCATTCCCAATGAAAGCCTGATTAAAACCGAAATGACCAATCTGACCCGTTTTCCTATCCGGCGCTTTGATTTAATGATAGGAGTGGCTTACAAAGAAAATATCAGTCAGGTTCGGCAAATATTACAACAGGTAGCCGATGCTAACCCCCTTAGCCTGGATGAACCGGCCCCGCTTTTTATTTTTAATGGTTTTGCCGATTCCTCGCTGAGTATTCAATTCAGTGTCTGGACCAAACGGGAGAATTTTCGCGATCTTAAAAATAGTATTCAGGAGGAAGTTAAAATCGCCTTCGATCAAGCGGGTATAGAAATTCCGTTTCCGCAGCGTACGGTGCATTTAGCCGCGGCAACGCCGCCTGGCCAGGGCAATACTATCACCTGAGAAAAACAATTAGCTGCAATGTAATGAATTGAAATAAGAAAAATGTTTCTGCGTACACACATAGCTTAATGTTACCTTAAGTTTGGCAGGGTAAACTCGTTTTGTTCCTGCACTTTTTCCTGTATATGGAGATACCTATGAAGTTGTTTGCCAACCTAGCCTTTATTATGCTGTTTGCTGCCAAAGCACAAGCAGACTGCCAGGCCGTGGCTGACAATCACTTCCTGGTTAACGAGACTGATGTCACCATCAACAGCATTACTTTTACCGCAGAGAATGTGTTTGACCTATCTAAAAAGAACACCTTTTGGTTGCACCGCTTCGCCAACTATACCCACATCATTACCAAAGAGTCTGTGCTAAACGACGATTTATTATTTCAAACCGGCAGTCAATTACATCTTAGCGAGTTGGCAGAACCCGAGCGGTTGCTAAGAAGCCGACGTTATATTCGTGAAGCAGAAGTACGAATAACCCATTTTTGTGCCGAGACCAACAGCGTTATCGTTAATGTCGCGACCTGGGATAACTGGTCACTGCTGCCTACCATAGATTTTTCCAGTGAAGGTGGGCGCAGTAAAAGTGCTTTTGGTATTGAAGAAGATAATTTTCTGGGGACCGGCAACCGGCTAAACCTGGAATACAAAAGTGACAGTGAGCGCACAGAGCTGGGATTTTTATTTTTGTCGCCAAATATGTTCGGCAGTTTCTGGAACAGTTCTCTTGGCTACAGCAACAACAGCGACGGCAATAACTACCAACTGAGTATTAACAGGCCGTTCTACCGGTTGTCATCGCCGTGGGCTTTAGGGTTTGAAATTAATAGAGTATCTGAAGACGTTACCGAGTATGACGCCGGTGAAGAATTCAACAGTTACAAGCGTGAGAATAATCATGCTAAAGCGGAACTAGGCTACAAGTTAAATATAAACAGTAAGAATATTCACCGTTTAACGTTTGCGGTTGAAATGGATACCTCTAAGTTTAATGAAAACATTGATACCGTGTTAGATGCACCAGAGGACCGAAACTTAAACGGCTACTGGCTGGAGTACGAATTTATTCAGGCTGATTACCGAAAACTTTTTAATATCAACTCGTTTAACCGTACCGAGGATTTTAACTTTGGCTGGCAACTCAATGCTCGCATTGGTAATTATAGCGAAAGCCTGGGCGCAGATAGCAACGCGTTATTCTGGTCGGTAAGTACTGCCAAAAACTGGCAGCTGGCAAACAATCTGTTTTTATTGGCGGATGCCAGTTGGCTACAACGCGAATTTGCACAACCACAATACCTGGTAACCACACATTGGCAGCTGGTAAAGCGACTAGATGACAGTAACAGCATTGTGGGTAAACTGGCTTTGGATAAAGGCCAAAACTTGTTTCGTGATGAGCCGCTCTATATTGGTGGCGACAATCAGCTACGTGCTTACCCTGCCTATTTTAGAAGTGGTGAGTCTCGCGCTGTTATTACCACCGAATATCGTCATTTTACCGACTGGTCATTGTGGCAGTTATTAGACGTTGCTTTTGCCGGCTATATTGATGCCGGTAAAATCTGGCAAACTCAGCAACAAGATGCCCATACGTCATCCGGCGGCACCTTGGTTGGTGTTGGTGCAGGTATTCGCTTGCTGTCTAACCATTCCAGCCGCGGCACTATGATCCATATGGACATTACCAAGGCACTTACCGACAACACTAACCTGGGTGCTGTTGAAGTCAGAATTACCGCAACCCGCAGTTTTTAGTTTATCGCTGGCAGCTTTGGCAAAATACCGTACTGCGCTGCCCCAGGCGAATTTCACTTAAGGTATTGCCACAACTAACGCAAGCTTGTCCGCCACGGCCATACACTAACAGCTGCTGTGCAAAATAACCTGGCTTACCATCAGCCTGGCTGAAATCCTTCAACGTTGTGCCACCCTGCACAATGGCCGCAGCCAGCGTTTCTTTAACGACGGTACTTAGCAAGGCCAATTTATCGGCTGACACACTGTTCGCTGGCGCTGCAGGCAAAATGCCGGCTTTAAACAGGGCTTCATTAGCGTAAATATTACCCACCCCTACTACCACCTTGTTGTCCATCAGCACCAGTTTGATGGCAGCCGAGCGTTTGGCACAAGCGTTAATCAGCGTCTGGACACTAAAGTCACTGGTCAGCGGCTCTGGGCCTAACGCAGCCAGTAGTGGATGTGGCTGGTTATTTGCCTGCCACAATACCGCACCAAAACGACGGGTATCGTTTAAACGCAGTATTTTATTATTGGATAGCAGTAAATCCAGATGGTCGTGCTTGGCAGCCGGGGTATTGGCAGCTACCACTTTTAAATGACCCGACATGCCTAAATGCAGAATAATTTCACCTGCCGGCAGCCTGATTAACAAGTACTTGGCCCGACGGGTAACCGCCAATATCGGCTGGTTGCTAAGTGCAACCACTTCATCCGGGATCCACCAGCGCAGCTGACGCTGCCTTGCGACCACGCTCAGTAATTGCTGGCCTTCAAGATGCGGGCTAATGCCTAAGCGGGATACTTCAACTTCGGGTAATTCTGGCACTACTTATACTCCAAAAAAACGGGTATTCCAAAAAAGCGAGCGGCAATCGCGCCTTACTTTAACAAAAACAACTGTTCAGCCTGAGCAGTGCTTAGCTGATAAAACTGGTTGTTACCTGCCTGTTGTAACAGGTAGCGCTCACCTTCTGATCCAGCATCAGGATACAGTAACCAGATCACCGGGCTGCTTTCACCCACCAGTTGCACACTGGCCTGTGCCACCGGCACCCGGCTTTGCATGGTTAAGGTTTCTACAGGTGTTAACTGGCTATGCTGCCAGGCCAGCGCTAATTGTCCGGCATCAATCTGATTACTACTCTGTGGTTGCAGTTGCCACTGCGGCCCGGCTTTTACCAGGCGCTGATTGACAAAGCCCACCATCAGCAGCTGGGCGTCGGCTGGAATTAAGCGATGCTCTGCTATCGATTTTTGTTGCAAACGTTGCGGAATACCGTACAGCACAAACATCAGGATCAACACTGCAAAAATCAGTACATTGTTCCAGTTGCGGCGCGAGAGTTTTAACATAGCTATACCTTAGTGCTCAGGGCAGCACCTGTCTGCATGGGCGCAGCGGCATAGTAACTTAGGCAGGGTGTAAAAAGCAAAAACCCGGCGAAAGCCGGGTTTTCAGGTCGATTACTTGATTTTCGCTTCTTTGAAAATCACGTGCTTACGCACTTTAGGATCGAACTTTTTAATTTCCATTTTTTCTGGCATGGTACGCTTGTTCTTCGTTGTAGTGTAGAAGAAGCCAGTACCGGCAGAAGAAACTAAACGGATTTTATCGCGCATGAGTTAATTCCTTATACCTTGTGACCGTTGGCACGAACGTCTACTAAAACGGCGTCGATACCTTTCTTGTCAATAATACGCATACCACGGGTGGTAGTACGTAAAGTAACAAAACGGTTTTCGCTTTCAACCCAGAAACGGTGAGTTTGCAGGTTAGGCAGGAAACGGCGCTTTGTCGCGTTGTTGGCGTGCGAACGACGGTTACCTACCATCGGACCTTTGTCAGTTACTTGGCATACTCTAGACATGTCTATATTTCTCCAAAATTACGTCAGCTCGAGCTATCATTCACCCTTCTGGCCTTGAAGGTTGCCCCGAAAATGGATGAGGGCGCACTTTATACACGAAAGCCCCACTAAACTCAAGAGAATTTAAATGGCACTTCAGGCAGATCTATTGGCGATCCGCCTCTATCGTTTAAATTTTGTTAAAGCCAGCCGCGTTCTGCAAAAGACACAACCTCTGCATCGCCCACCACAAAATGGTCCAGTATTTTTATATCTACTAACGCCATGGCCTGGGTGAGGCGCTCCGTTATTGCCCTGTCGGCGCGGCTTGGCTCTGCCACCCCGGAAGGATGATTATGAGCCAATATAACGGCGGCGGCATTATGCGCTAAAGCGCGCTGAACTACAATACGCGGATATACCGGCGATGCATCGATAGTCCCCATAAATAGCGGCTCACTGGCAATTAAACGATGCTGATTATCAAGATAAAGTAGCAAGAATACTTCGCGTTGCTCATGGCCAATGGTGTGCGATAAAAACTTTTTCACCAGTGCCGGCTCAGTAAACACCGTTTCACGCTGTAATTGCTGCTGCATATAACGCTTACTCAGTTCCAGCACAGCCTGTAATTGCACAAACTTTGCTTCACCCAGGCCCTTCGCCTGACAAAACTCATGCTGGCTGGCACCCATTAAGCGGCGCAGCGAGCCAAAATGATTCAAAAGCTGACGAGCCAGCGTTACCGCGTCACAGCCGCTGACACCGGTGCGTAGAAATATTGCCAAAAGCTCGGCATCAGATAATGCCTTAGGCCCCAGCTGCAGCAGTTTTTCCCGTGGTCTTTCGGTTAATGGCCAGTCAGAAATTGCCATCTGAATCCTCCCTGAATTGATGCCGATTTTTACGTTCCGTGTTATCTTATGCCGATGATTTCAGGACCAGCTTTAGGTATTTATGCAGCAGACACTGGCAGCAAAACGTATTTTACTGGGCATTAGTGGCGGCATTGCTGCCTACAAAAGTGCCGACTTAGTTCGTCGCTTAAAAGAGCGGGGCGCCGAGGTCAGAGTGATCCTGACCGATGCTGCCCAGCAATTTATTACTCCGCTTACCTTGCAGGCCGTATCGGGTAACCCGGTTAGCACCAGTATGCTCGACCCGGCAGCAGAAGCCGCTATGGGCCATATTGAACTGGCAAAATGGGCCAACCTTATTGTGGTGGCACCCGCCTCGGCCGATGTCATCGCCCGGCTGGCGCACGGCATGGCCAACGACTTACTCACCACCTGTGTACTGGCCTCTGCCGCACCGGTGGCGGTAGCGCCAGCCATGAATCAGCAGATGTATAACAATATAGCCACCCAGCAAAACTTAGCAACACTAAAAAAACATAAATTTCACATTTTTGGCCCGGGTGCCGGCGAGCAGGCCTGTGGCGATGTCGGCTATGGCCGCATGCTGGAGCCGTTAGAGTTGGTGGCATTAGTTGAACAAACTATTGGCCAGGCTGGTGAGCAAAGCCAGGTACCAGTAGGCCCATTAGCCGGCCTGCGCTTTGCTATTACTGCCGGCCCTACCCGTGAAGCGTTAGATCCGGTGCGTTATTTATCTAACCATAGCTCCGGCAAAATGGGCTTTGCTTTAGCCGCCGCTGCCGCTGCCATGGGGGCAGATGTCACGTTAATCAGTGGCCCGGTGCAACTGACCACCCCGGCGGGTGTTAAGCGGACAGATGTTATCAGTGCGCAGCAGATGCATGACGCCGCAATAAAAGCGGCGGTGCAAAGCGATATTTTTATCGGCTGCGCCGCCGTGGCAGACTATCGCGCCGCAGAAGTAGCACTCAATAAGTTGAAAAAAGGTAGTGACGAGCAGCTGCAACTTACCCTGATAAAAAATCCTGACATCATCGCTGCCGTAGCGGGTTTAACTCAACAGCGGCCTTTCACTGTCGGCTTTGCCGCTGAAACCAATGACGTAGTGGGCTATGCCCACAAAAAGCTGACCAGCAAAAAGCTGGATATGATTTGTGCCAATGATGTATCGCAACCCGGCGCGGGCTTTAACAGTGACCAAAATGCGATAACAGCCCTGTGGCACGGTGGCGAGCAGACGCTTGAGTTACAAAGCAAAACAGCGTTGGCTTCCAGCCTTATCGAACTGATTTTTAAACAATTTTCTCAACAACAGACCACAAGTGAAACGATTAAACGAATAAAGCGATTGAGCTGAAAATCCTCGACCCCCGTATTGGCAATGAATTCCCGCTACCAGCCTATGCAACACCGGGTTCAGCCGGCCTTGATTTGCGCGCCTGCTTGGATAAAACCCTGACCCTGGAACCAGGCCAGACGGTATTAATTCCAACCGGTATCTCTATTTTTATTGGCGATGCGAATTTATGCGCCACCATTTTACCGCGCTCTGGCCTCGGCCATAAGCACGGTATTGTGCTGGGTAATCTGGTGGGCTTAATTGACTCTGATTACCAGGGGCCATTAATGGTATCCATGTGGAACCGCGGCCAGCAGACATTCAGCATTGAACCAGGCGACCGGATTGCCCAGCTGGTGTTTATGCCGGTGGTACAGGCAGAGTTTAAGCTAGTTGATAGCTTTGACGCCTCAGAGCGTGGTGAAGGTGGTTTTGGTCACTCTGGGAAGAGCTAGCATTAGAACTTGGTGGTAAAACCTCCAGGCAACACACTTTTTCACCGCCAAACTTGAAAGCTCGGGAGGCCAGTGTGCGTTTTGAGCAGCGGCAAGGATGCCGCGGAGCCTGAAAGGGCACAGGGATGTGATCCTTGAAGGCGGCGAGAGGCGCATACTGGCTGGACGAGCCCTACACCGCAACTTGCGGCTGTTCCACAAGTATGTTGCCTTACGGTTTCTTCAAGTTGCAGCAGGCCAAGCAATAGATACTCTATAAGTTTATTTTCAGGAACAGCTATGTCAACACCGCGTCGCGGCAACAGAAAAGAAGATATTTTGCAGGCGTTAGCCGCCATGTTGCAAAGCAATAATGGCCAGCGCATTACCACTGCTGCTCTCGCCGAAAAAGTCGGCGTGTCCGAGGCTGCGCTATATCGCCACTTTCCCAGCAAAGCCCGGATGTTTGAGGGCTTAATTGAATTTATTGAAGACACCCTGTTATCCAGAATAAACAGCATTTCAGATGAACACAAAGACACCCAAAGCCGCATAGAACTCATGCTGCAGCTTATTTTGGTATTTGCCGAGCGTAACCCGGGCTTTTGCCGCATCCTTACCGGCGATGCGCTGCAGGGTGAACAGGAACGCTTGCTGGAGCGGGTAGCGGCACTGTTTGAAAAGCTGGAAACCCAATTTAAACAAACCCTGCGCGAGCGCAAATTGCGCGAAGGTAAAGGTTTCAGCATTGACGAAGGCGAGCTGGCAAACTTACTACTGGCCTTGGTAGAGGGTAAAATAAGCCAATTTGTTCGTTCGGGCTTTAAACGCCTGCCAACCAACGCCTGGCAAAATCAATGGGCTCTGTTACAACAAACGTTGTTTAATTAAGAATGGTACTTTTGGTTGTCGACCTGACATAAAGCGTCAGGTCAGAAAAAGTGGCGAAGTGCTGCTGTAGAGCAAGCTGTCAGGTAATGCTTATGGAACCGCGGCATGGATGCCGCGCAGGCTGAAGGGGCACAGGGATGTGATCCTTGAAGCCGGTGGAGTAAGCGTTACCTGATGCCCTGCGTTCCTATTTACAGTGACTTATATCTTCACACCATACTGCGCCCGATAAGCTTTTACCGCCTCCAGATGCTCAGCCATTTCTGGCTTATCCGCTAAATAGCTGATGAGATCCGGCAGGCTGATAATAGCCACAACCTTAGTGTTAAAATCGCGCTCCACTTCCTGAATGGCCGATAATTCCCCCTGACCGCGCTCCTGCCGGTCGAGTGCCACCAGCACGCCGCTAAGTTCAGCACCCTGCGCCTGAATCAGCTGCATAGATTCGCGAATAGCAGTACCTGCGGTAATCACATCATCTACCAGCATAATACGGCCCATTAGTGGCGAGCCAACTAAATTGCCGCCTTCGCCATGGGCCTTGGCTTCTTTGCGGTTAAAGCAGTATGGAACGTCACGGTTATGGTGATCTGCTAACGCCACTGCCGTAGTCGTCGCAATAGGTATGCCTTTATAAGCCGGGCCAAACAACACGTCGAATTCAATCGCCGCATCCTGCAGCGCTGCCGCATAAAACCGGCCCAGTTTTGCTAAATCACTACCGGTATTAAATAAACCGGCGTTAAAGAAATACGGGCTGGTTCGGCCTGACTTCAGGGTGAACTGGCCAAACTTTAATACCTGACGTGCCAGGGCAAATTCAATAAAATCCCGTTGAAACTGCTTCATGGTGTTTTTGCCTCCTGCTTACGCCAGTACCCGCTTTTGCTCTTCAATAATTTCCCGGATAGCATGGCGGCCCAGGTCCATCATCTGCTGCATTTCATCAAAACTGAAAGGCTCAGTCTCTGCTGTGCCCTGCACTTCAATAATTTTACCGGTTTCAGTCATCACGATATTCATATCGGTTTCAGCGTTTGAGTCTTCGGCGTAATCTAAATCGGCTACCGGGGTACCCTTATAAACGCCTACTGAAACCGCTGCTACCATATACTTTAACGGGTTGGTTTTAATAGTGCCTTTGGCACGCATAAAATTCAGCGCAGCGACCAGCGCCACACAGGCACCGGTAATCGACGCCGTGCGGGTACCGCCATCAGCCTGAATGACATCACAGTCGATAGTAATGGTGTTTTCACCCAGCAGTTTTAAATCGACAGCTGTGCGCAGTGCCCGGCCAATTAAGCGCTGAATTTCCATGGTACGGCCACCCTGCTTGCCGCGCGCCGCTTCGCGGTCATTGCGGGTGTGGGTTGCCCGTGGCAACATACCGTACTCAGCAGTAACCCAGCCTTTACCCTGGCCTTTCATAAAGCGTGGTACGCCTTCCACCACACTGGCGGTACAAATTACCTTGGTATTACCAAACTCCGCCAGCACAGAGCCTTCAGCATGAGCGGTAAATTGACGGGTAAAAGTAAGGGGACGGATCTGACTGGCGGTTCTGCCACTTGGACGCATAGCTGCACTCCTGAAATTAACGATAGCCGCCATTATACGCTATGAATTTCTAAATGCACGTAGGCGGCCAGACCGTGAATCACCATGAGCTTATTATTCCTAAGTGATTGGGGGAACTGGCGCAGACAACACCCGTGCATTTTGAAAGGCGACGCGTATAGGGGGTATAAGCGCTCAGGGCGAGCAATTCGCCAAAATCGGCTAAAGTCAGGTATACTCAACACAATTTTGACGTATTGGAATTTCAGCATGATCCACAGCATGACCGCCTTCGCCCGCCACGAAACCAAAGCCAGCTGGGGCACTGCCCAGTGGGAAATCCGCTCGGTAAACCAGCGCTATCTGGAAAGTTATTTCCGGTTACCTGAGCAGTTTCGCGGCTTAGAAAGCCTGCTGCGCGACAAACTGCGTAACAGCCTGCAGCGCGGCAAAATTGAAGTGAATCTGCGTTATCATGCGAATCAGGCTGCCGGCGAACTAACTTTAAATGAAGAATTTGCTAGCCAACTGCTGCAAAAAGCTGAAAAATTACTGCAAAAAGCACCGAATGCGCAGCTCAATATTGCTGATATTCTGCGCTGGCCGGGTGTAATGGAAACCCCAACAGAAGATTTAGACGCTATGCAGGGCGAACTACTGGCTGGTTTTGATGCAGCGCTGCAGGATTTCCTGGCCGGCCGTGGCCGTGAGGGCGATGCCATTGAGCAAATGATCCAGCAACGTTTAACCGCTATTGGCGAGCAAGTGGCATTTGTGCGCACTCATCTGCCACAAGCCATGCAATGGCAACGCGATCGTATTTTAAACCGCTTAAATGACATTAAGGCTGACATTGAACAAGGTCGTTTAGAGCAGGAAATGGCGTTTTTAGCATCAAAATCTGACGTTGCAGAAGAGCTCGACCGCTTAGATGCCCACATCAAAGAAACCCGCCACACCCTGAAAAAAGGCGGCGCCTGCGGCCGGCGCCTCGATTTTATGATGCAGGAATTTAACCGCGAAGCGAATAGACTATCCTCCAAAGCTATCAGTACCGAAATCACCAATGCCGCGGTAGAGCTTAAAGTGTTAATTGAGCAGATGAGAGAGCAGATCCAAAATATTGAATAGCATCCACCGAAGTTCATACTGATATTTTAGATAATTAAATCCAATAACTTAAGGAAAACCATAGTCTACCAGCATCCACCTTCACCCACCGAAAGCCAAGTATAACTGGTGGGTAAAGTGGTGGGTATGTTAGAATATCTCAGATGCCTAGTGGTGAGTAAAATCATCTTTGGCTAACATGCTGATCTGAGAGGGATTATGGGCAGTTTAACCGTAAAGAAAGTAGAGTCCCTAATAAAGGGAATTCCAGGTAAGTATGCTGATGGTGGTGGCTTATATCTGGCCGTACCAAAATCAGGCCTGCCCTTTTGGTTTCTTCGTTACAGCATTAATGGCAAACGCCGGGAAATGACGTTGGCCAAATGTGCCAATCTCTCACTTACTGAAGCACGTGCCGAAGCAGTGATGCAGAAAAAACAATTGGTGGTGGAAAAGGTTGATCCACTGTTTTTAAAACAGCGCGCCAAGCAGCACAAAATGCAAACGGTAGACGACTTATTTGTCGACTGGCATAAAGGTAATGTTAAACGGTTAAAACACCACAACATCCCCGAACGGGTTTACCGCAAAGATATTGCGCCGCATATTGGCGCCGCAGCGCCAAATAAGGTGGTCGCCAGGGATATTCAGTACATCATCGAAAGCATCACTGAGTCAGGCCGCCCTACTACCGCCAATGACGCCCTGCTCTATTTAAAACAACTGTTTAACCACGGCATAAAGTTAGATGTGGTGGGTGCTACCCCAGCCAGTGCCTTTAACGTTAGTGATGCCGGTGGCGTAGAGCTAAGCAAAGATCGAGCGCTAACGTTGGAAGAGCTTACCCAGGTATTTAAAGTATTTCGGGAAAATAGGGATAGTTTTGCCAGAGAGAATTACCTGGCCTGTGCGCTGCTGGTAACACTGGGCGTGCGCAAAGGTGAGTTAACAGAGGCAAGTTGGCAGGAGTTTGATTTAGAAGCCGGAATATGGGAGTTACCGAAGGCCCGAAGTAAATCTGGCGTGGGTCTTACTATACCACTACCAGAATTATGCCTCAGCTGGTTAGAAGAGCTCTATAAGCGGGCAGCAGGTTCGCCTTATGTATTCCCCAACCGGCGTAGCAGTAAAAACCCCTATATGGGCGCAGACACTCTTAACCGCGCCATAACCAAGCTATTTGGTCACGAAGCCGGCAAGAAGAAACAGCCACCCAACAAAATGGGTGACATCAAGCACTTTTCAGTACACGACCTACGCCGTACCTGTCGCACCCTGCTGGCACAACTCGGTGTGTCAGGCCATGTGGCCGAGCGCTGCTTAAACCACAAGCTGAAGGGCGTTGAAGGGATTTATAATAAGCATGATTATTTGGATGAGCGGAGAGAGGCTTTGGTAAAGCTGTCGAAATATCTGAGTTCTATAATTTCGTAATTTCTACTTAATTTATATTCAAAAGCACAACTAGTTGGAAGTTGAGTAGTATGGTGTTTACTGTACGAATGAGTTACTTTAGATGACATAAAGTCATTCTAAATTACATTTAGCCACTTGAGGTGTGTTTTGATTAAGTGTCACTTAGCCAAGCTAATGGGTGAGCACAAGTTAAAGGTGGTAGATGTTGCCCGTGAAACCGGGCTGAACCGCAATACCATTACTTTGCTATACAAAGAAACTGCAGTTCGAGTGGACTTTGAAACCATGGAAAAATTGTGTGATTTGTTTAATTGCAGAGTCGAAGATTTATTTGAGAAGATTTGAATCTGAGGAGTAGACATGTCTGATTCGTATGAAGAAGAATTTCAGGGCTATACCATCTATGTGGAAATTTCTGCCGACCGCTATAACCCGGCTTATAGCTGGTCGATATGTAAGGACGATGTTGAATATGACACAGGCCTATCCTTCTCAAAAGACGATGCCGTTGCAGATGCCGAAGCTGCTGTAACCGAATTAATCAAAAAGTAAACGACGTTTGTCTGCTCTTTATTTTGGAATCTAAACTACCTCTATGACTAAACCTGTGATCCCTGTAGTTGATCTGTTTGCCGGGCCTGGTGGCCTTGGTGAAGGTTTTTCTGCTTTAGAAAATGGCCATGCTTTTCGGATAGTCGTTTCCGCCGAAAAAGATCCGATAGCCCACCAAACATTACGGTTAAGAGCTTTTTATCGACTGCTAAAAACAAAAATGCCAGATGGCCTTTCAGACTACTATGCATTTTGTAATGGTGATGCGGAATCTCCCTATTCTGCCAAAACCGAGGTTATTTGGAACGAATCCGCTGAAGAGGCGCTATGTATTGAGCTCGGCTCAAAACAAGGAAATGAGACGCTTGATAACGCAATTCAACAACGTCTTGGAAGCGATACTGGCAAAGACCCTTGGGTTCTGATCGGTGGACCACCGTGTCAGGCTTATTCACTTGTTGGCAGAGCGCGGAATAAAGGTAAAGTTGATTACAGTGCTGAGTCTGATCATCGTAATTTCCTCTATAAAGAATATCTGCGAATCATTAATCGTTATAAACCCGCTATGTTTGTAATGGAAAATGTGAAAGGCATGCTATCTGCCACGGTCGGCGGCGGCCGCATCTTCCACGAGATTTTACAGGATCTTGCGACACCGGCCCGCGCATTTCCTGGAGAAAAAGACAACCCACGCTATAAGATTTGCTCATTGGTGTCAGACCAGTATTTCGAACCGGATGGCGACCCAACAAAAATAGATGCAAATGCATTTATTATTAAAGCTGAACGCTATGGCATTCCGCAAGCCAGGCACCGGGTAATACTCGTAGGTATAAGAGAGGAGTTCACTCAAGGTAAGCTCGACAAACTTCATCCCCAACAACAACTTAATGTCGAAGATGTGATTGATGTACTACCTAAGCTACGAAGTCGGCTAAGTAAGGAGCCCGACTCTGCTGCTAACTGGCAAACCAGAGTTGCCGAGCAAATATCACGAGTTGCTGAGGAAGCAAAAAAAACCGGCATGGTTGGTGTCGTACAAGTACTCAGTAAAGCTCTTACAGCTCTTAGTAAACATAAGGAGTATGGTAACAATAGGGTTCCAAGACATAATGAAATAGCGTCAACAGGGTTGATTGAACTAAACGACTGGCTTAAAGATGAAAATTTAAAATTTTGGTTAAACCACGAAACACGAGGCCATCGCATTGATGATTTAGGCCGCTATGCTTTTGCTGCTGCCTTTGCTGAGATTCATAGCCGGTCTCCAAAGGGACATACCGAATTTAATCTACCGGGCTTGGCACCCGCTCACAAAAACTGGGAGTCCGGTAAGTTTTCAGATAGATTCAGAGTTCAGACGAAAAAGGGGCCTTCCACGACGATAACCAGCCATATATCTAAAGATGGCCACTATTTTATTCATTATGACCCTGCACAGTGCCGCAGCCTGACAGTAAGGGAGGCTGCAAGATTGCAGACTTTCCCTGACAACTATTTCTTCCGCGGTGGCAGAACCATGCAGTACCATCAGGTTGGTAATGCAGTACCGCCATTTCTGGCCAATCAGATTGCTGCTATTGTTTATGAACTCCTGCAAGGGTCATCAAGCTGACACGGGGGCATTTTGGTTGATGTTCATGATAAAGAAACCAGAAGCAAAAATATGGCCGCGATCCGTAATAAAAATACGCGGCCTGAGCTTATGCTACGTAAGCAGCTTCACGCAGCTGGTTTCCGGTACCGCCTCAATGTAAAAGAGATGCCGGGAAAGCCAGATATCGTTCTGCCGAAATACAAAACAGTCATATTTGTGCATGGATGCTTCTGGCATCTTCACAACTGCTTGTTATTTAAATGGCCTTCAACACGAGCTGAATGGTGGAAAGTTAAGCTTATGACCAACCGGCAGCGTGACTTGGAAGCCCAGGACAAACTAATGGAACTGGGTTGGCGGGTGCTTGTAGTTTGGGAGTGTGAGATAAAAAGCCAGAAACTAATGGATTTAGTTTCTGGCTTTTTACTTTCTGGCGAATTGTATTATGAGATTCCTTAAGTTCAGCTCTCAGAATTCTAACTTTCCCGATGCAGCATAAAAACAAAATCTGACATCGAAATAAAAACTCAACTTAACTTTCGAACCTCAGGAACATCAATTACTGGAGGCGAAAAAGGCCGAGAGAACATTGCCTCTTTGCACTCTGCGCGCTTTGCCCATTCTGAAATCATTTTGCCTTTCGCAGTTTCATGGAGCCGATTATTCACTTCGCGAGCCCAGATCTGAACTTGCTCAAGAAACTCAGCTGAAACCGATTGACGTAGCCAAACTTTTTCAAAATCAAATTTATCGCCGTAGTTATTTGCTATTACAGCTATTGTGTAAACCACAACATTAGCCAGAAAAGCAGATACAAGTGGTCTAGTTGTTTTATGGACCATCTTAAACATAATGCATTTAGCTACCATTGTTTTGAAAAAAGCTGTATCCACAACAATTGGATTACCAGCCTCTTCCGCTTCACTCAAATAATTCATGAATTTGGCAAAGCACTTCTGAGTTCCAAGACTAACAATATCTGACTTCATCTCCCAAGCCATTAAATATTTTGCCAATTCAGTTTTAGTTATTTTTCTGGATGGCGGCAAAGATTCTTTAAGAGCACGAAGTTTGGCAGGTGTAGTGCCTTCACGAGTCAAAAGTGTGTTGTAGCTGGCTGCTGCACGCTCATAAAACCAGCGCCCTACTCCATCAGGACAATAAACTGTCATCGACTGCCTTTCCACATCAACATGAAACGGTTTATTTGCAGAGAGATCGGATTGCCGAACCGAATTCTGAGAGTTGGCGTAACGAGAAATATCAGAAACTAGAGACTCCTCTTTTGCCGGATCAGCCTCCTTCATCACAATAATCTTTGCAGGCACCCTGACTTTGCTGAGGTCGGTATCCGGGAATTTTTTCTTAGCAAAGTATAAAGAGGCTGTTGTTTGACCTCCATTTACAATCTGCATTCCACGTAACCAAATTAGTCCTGGGGAACCATCTTCGGCCCGTTCAAGCTTCATCTCATCAGCGACTAAAACAATACCGTTGTTAAATGCCATGAATCGCTCAGGAGAAGTGCGAAGAGTACTTTGAATACCGGCATTTACTCCCTTAGCTCTAACACTTAGAAAAGATCTTACATTGGCTTCCAACAATCTCGGACCAAACTTCTCGTAGAGAAATCTTAGGGCCTCGCCTGGTATTGCTGTCAATGCGTAATCATAATCTCCTGAGTCGCCGGGAACATATACACAAGGCAACGGGGATCCTGAAACGTCTTTAAAATCTATAACAAGCTCATCTCGTGGCTTACCCTCAGAGCGATGGCGGAAAAGTCGCTCGATGTCCATAACTTCTAGTTTTACAGTTTTTCCACCGATTTCTCGCGCTTTAAAGTTTTTGGATTTTGCGACACCATCTGTGAGAACGAAAATTCGTACTTGTTCGAGACTGTTATAAATTTCACCGATAGTTAAGGATAAGGAGTGTGCGTCACTGGTCGGATCTAGCTTGTCTTGAAGGCGCCCGTTAGCACAAAGCTCCAGAAAGCGGATACATTGTTGAGCAGCAGTTTTGGTGTCGTGTTCTTGTATTGGTGTAAGAACCTCAAACCCCTCATAAAGGCTAACAAAAAGATCCAACTGCTCCGCATCCTCAGACATCGCATAACCGCTCAATTTGAGAATTGCATTCCCTATCTTCCCTTGATAATGGCAAACTACAGGCTCAAAGGTCATCCCTGCATCCATCAGATGTTGCATTACAACTTCGCAAAAAATAAGTTCGGTAAAAGACGAGCCATCACTGATTTGAGAAGCTATTTCGACTCGCATTTCCATCAAAAAATCGTCAAGGGTCATCCTGTCACTCCAAGTTTTTTAAGCATCGTATCCAACTCAATAAAGAAACCTTTCACTTGATCCAAATTAATTTCATAGATGGCTCTGATTACTCCGGCAGGGACAGAAGCCGTTGTCATACGGGGAAAATCATTCGTCACAATGAATATACGTTGTTCTTTAGGTTCAAATTGACGGGTGTATTGTTCTGAATGAGAAGCTGTATATCCAGCAAGGAGTAATCGTTCATAAAACAGATTAACCATTTCGGGTTCTTCCCTAAGAATATGCTCAATATCAGTTACCATGCCTGATAAAGTCATACCTTCGTCAGTTCCCACAAACTTTACTGCGGCCAGAAAAAGTGGCGAAGCAACTGCATCATCTAATTGCTCTAAACTACCAATTTTCACAGGAAACCCCGACGACGACATCGTAGCCTTGACTTCGATAGCACCTTGCCCTAGCAAGAAATCTTGTTGTGCATCTTCTGGTCCAACCCATGCATTTAAAACTACTTCCGACGGTAAGTGCGATTTAAGCAAAACTTTCACGAAATAAAGTTCTCCTGCCAATCCGAGCTCTGCTTCAGGACTTAAAGGATTTGTATTTCGTGACATAAATCGTTGCCAGTGCAATACCCGTTTGATGAGAGTTTGTAATAAACCGGATTCCGACATATTTGCGGCTGCAGCTACATCTATCGATCCTACAATGTCGCAGACCATTGTTGTAAACAATTCCAGATCACCATCAATCTTTCTAGTCAAAGCTAACCTTACACCACCACTTCCAAAAGTTTCTGTCTTCTCAACAAGGAATCCTTTACCTTCGGGTAATCTTTCTCTATTTGTAATCCGTGCATTCGGGAAAGAAAATAATACCGCCTCCTCATTATTGGGAGACCGCAGTCCAGCCTGAACCTCTACAGAACCAGCAGAGGGTAAAAAAATGGCCTGCCAGCCGATTTCCTCGCATTCAACATTCTTAAATGCGAGAGCAGACCAAGCTAAAATGAACTCTTCACTAGAGCGGGCCATGTTCTTGATTCCAAAAGAGGTCATTTACGTCATACACCACTGTTATAGCATTGTCACTTGATGGGAATGCCATAGCAAAAGCCATTATGGGCTTTGTCCAACCAGGAACTATACATTTTCCTTTCAGCTTTCCGTTGTCATGATAAGGGCTAAGCGGATATAGCAGCAGTAAACCTCTATCAACTTCATCACCTAGTTTACCTCGGATTTCGCGAATCCCTTTACCACTAGGGACCTGCGGAGGCTTAACTCGGCCACGAGCATGATCAGGCTTCCATGCGTCAAGAGTTGCCTTCAACGCTTGACGCCAGACATCATCGTTTAGATCGATTCCCTCATCCTTAGGATCAGTCAACACTCCAATAGAAAACTTGCCAGGCTCCTGAAGTTCATAGTCCTCGGAATCCTCAGTTTTACGGATGAAATAATTCTTGGATGCCGTCCCCCCCGGAAAAGTGTGCTTCTTCCCCTCCCCTTTCCCGCCACTTAATAAAGCAATACTCCATCTGGTCAATTGCCCAGTTTCAACCATTTTAGTTATGAACTCTGACAAGACTGATGCGTTTGCGCTCGTCGCTGTAGGATGAGTAATATAACTATTCAGAAAATCGAGAACTTTAGCAACATCCACATCTCTCCAAAGTCTTGCGTTTGACCAAGAGTCTTGAACTCCATCACGATCGTATTTGGGGGACTCTGTAAAAGAAGTTCGAAGAGATAGCACTAATGAGTCGGTAGCGTCCAGGTTGTTTTGCTGAATATTGGCATCTCGATGAAAGAGGATTGTCTGAGGACGCGTTCCACTATAGGTGAGTGCTAACTTCTGAGAGTTCCGCATCTTCAATGGTGAGGTCACCATCATCACCTTATGCGACAATACCTTGAGACCATACTGCTTGGGAGTCAGCTTCGCTGCAGACATAAAATCAAACTCCTCTCGAAGCTCTTCCGCAGCATCTGCAATATGACCAAACCAATTAACCAAATCAGGTGACGTATATAACCGGCATAAGTCTAAATAACCTGGTCGATATCCAAACCATCGCCCCATCTGCATTAAGGTATCGTACATCTTTGTGGTCCGAACGAAGTAACTAGTACATAAACCTTCAAGCGTTAAACCTCGAGCCAGCTTGTCTCCACCCACAGCTATGACTTTAAGGGCAGCGCCCGGAGTCACGTAATCTAATGCGTCTTTTGCCGTTCCATTAATAGCTCGAACTTCAATATCCTCCAGCACCTCTGGTAAAACATTAAGAATTTCCTTCCACTCTGGCATTTGTGGAGGCAATTCCTCTTTCGGTGATAACGCGGCGACCTTATAGCTGATAGGAATGAAATCATTCTCCCAGAGCTTCCTTAACTGTTCTAGAATATCTTCCGTACCCATTCTCCGTGCAATTCTTTGTCGAACTTGACGTATAAAAGTTTCAACCTGTTCATAGACTTGCTTTTGAACGTTAACGAAACGAGTTACGTGTATTAGCATTGAACAGTGCTCGCCTTCTTGCCCACGTAATTGTCGAGTAGCACATGCCAATATAAATGAGTAAATTGCCTCCTGAAGAGAAGGTGGAATAACCTCTTCCCCTTGAAAAGTCGGAATATGAATTGTCTTGTGTGTAGGAGGCATCCAACCTGATCTTGTTTCATCGTTATAGACGTCGAGAATGAATCTAGAAAGTGGTAGTCCTTCAGTTCGACCATCTTTTGTTAATTTGCCAAACATTCGTGTGGGACCAACATAATTTGATGGTGCAGCTAAGTTAATGATAAAAGAGCTTGGAAAAACATCAGGACCTTCCTTTATAGTGGCCCCTTTTTGATGAATAAAAATGTTTGCAAACGGCGTTGCGGTGTAACCAACATATGCCTTTCGAGTAAAGGAGTGAAGGATCTGTCTGATGAGGCTGTTGATAGTTTTCGGCTGATGCTCCTCGTCCGGTGTTCCATATTCATTGAATGACTGTTCGCCGGTATCCACAGAAGCGTTGTCGGCTTCGTCATCTATCATCAATAACGGCAACTTAGTTACAAGGCTTCTTCCATCGTTCTCATCTGTGCTGTCGGCTACACGCGTTTGTAACCACCGCAAAAGTGCTGTTAACACTGTCTTCTGTTTTTTTACAACGAAAAGCCACGGTCGTTCTTCAGGAGTTATACCATGAAAATGCTTTGCTATAGCCTTATTAAAATCACCATTCTCAGCTCTTGTTGTAGCAGAGTTAGTTTTTAAATCGCCACCAAATTCTGCTACACCTATTGGTTTTCCGGGGTCTCGATCAACTGTTGTTTCATAACCGAGAAAACTCTCCTCTAGTCTTATTTGTGTTTGTGATCTCAGATTATTGTGCATCCCTGCAAGTACAATAATGATCTTGTATCCAGCATCAGCAGCCTTACAAATTAGACCTGAATAATTACTAGTTTTACCTGACTGGACATGGCCAACAACTAGCCCACGACGATCCCATGAGTCGACTCGTTTTGGATCTTCCAAAAGACTAAGAATGTCATCGGTGGCTTCATTCAACCCTTCTACCACAACATCTGAAAGTTTTGACTCGAGATAATCTTTGTAGCGACGCCAGTATTGCCAGTCACGTTTGCGAGAAGCAGATAACCAATCAACATGATCAATATCGTCTTTTAATGTGGTAGATTTACCAATCCGATGACTAAAGCGCTGAATAAGTGTTGCTACGGCTTGTTTTTGATCTACTAAATCATGTGAATCACCACCGAAAACCATGGTTGCAAGTTTGACTTTCTCTAATATGAACGCCGGGGTAACATTAGATTTATCTTTTTCAGCTTTAACCAGTCTCTGAGCTGTGGCTATGATATTCTCCAATAACTCAGCTTGCGAACCAGTGCCGTCCGTTTTATTCATTTAATGTTTTCCTTAAATTCGCTATTAGGGAGGGGTATTTTTGGAAAGGCTCCGTTCTCAGCATAGACTGGTGGGCATCCTCAACGCTCAATCCCTTGCGCTCGATCAAATCGTTAAATAGAACAGTTGCCACTTCTACAACTGTATCATTCGGTTCTCCATCAAACCCTGTTCTAGGCGTATCTTTATTTTCTGCTGTATCAAGCCATATTCGCTGAACTGGAACAGTTTCTTCAACAACCCTAAGCATTGCCTTAACAAGGTCTTTATGACCGCCACAGGCTTCAATAACATCAGACACAGCTGGGTGTGAAACATCAATCCTGTAACGGACACCACTTTTCAGATGTTCAACACGCCAAGTATGCTCAATTGGTTCGCCACCGATACCAGTTGTTGGGGAACCGCGAAAAGCAAATACCTTGCGCGCTTTATCTCTTGTACTTTCGGCAAGTTTTGTAAGCCAGTTGCGCACAAAAACTGGCGGGCGGGCAGTCGATTTTTTAATATCAATTTTCCAATCTGCATCCGCGGTATTCGGTATATCAATACGAATTCTTGCAAGTCGATGCGGCTCTTCTCTATGCCAAGCCCGTCCTTTTCCTAACCCTAACCAATTTCCAGCCAACAAAAGACGCTTATTCCGATAAACATAGAAACCTTGATGCGATGTCCATCCTTCAGGGCCACCAGCTTTAAGAAATTCTTCCTCCGAAAGCTTATCCCTGTGCGGTAGGACATGACACTGGACTTCTACAACACCTGAAGACGTGCTTTTTCGTTCAATCGGAGATTCAAGAGCTTTTCCCGGATTCCCAGTCATGAACGGGTCCCAAGGGGCAACCTGCTTGTCATTAATGAAAAGACGAAAACCAGGTCGTGCTCCTTCAATTAGTCGGTGAAATATCATACCTAGACGCAGTTCTATGTCATCAATCATGTCAGAAAAATGATTCAAATCTGTACCAAGCGTGACCACTCGGTCCATTAGTTCCCAGAGAACCAAGGTACCTGATTCAAACGAAGATAGTTTCTCTATAAAAAGTTCTGACCCGGCTGCTGGTCCTTCAAGCATATACCAGTCACTATCTAAAGATTCAGCAATTGCATCCAAGTCCCAACGTAAACAAACTAAGTCACCATTTTTAACTCTTGAAGCAACCGTAAGCCTCCGGCATTGTGAGAAAGAAGCCGTCTTAAGTCCCATTCCGAATCGGCCAAGATCTGTTGGATGCCTCTCATCTAATGGGTTGATTGTTCCAAGGGTCATAGCAGCTTCGAGTTCAGCATCATTCATGCCACGCCCGTTGTCTATAATACTTATTCGACTCTGTAAACCGTCCCAGTAGAACTGCAAGCGAATTTCTGTTGCCCCGGCAGAAATTGAGTTGTCGATAACATCTGCCAGCGATGCAGCAGTTGAGTATCCAAGCCCGCGGAGTGCTTCAATCATTGCACTGGCTTTTGGTGGCGCATGTCTTTTCTTTAGCAACACTACCGTCATTCCTTATTTAAAAATGGTGCTAGAACTTCCTTTCTCTCCCGATGAAAAAGTTTACTCATGGCCTTTGATTCGATTTGCCGAATGCGCTCACGAGTAACACCAAAAGACTGCCCAACTTCTTCAAGGGTCATTTCGTTTGATTCAAAAAGACCAAAGCGAGAAATTATTATCTCCCTGGATCGGGGATCGAATTCCTGCAACATTTTGTGGATTACTCTGCAGAGAGACTCATAAATAGCTTGTTCCTCAGGCGTTGATGGGTCTGATTCATCTAGGAAATTGACGTCTGCTAAATTCATTGAAAAGTCTTGGTCATCAAGCGACTCTGCCTTTTCAAACATTGAAAGAAGCTGCCAAGTGGAAGACAAAGAAGCACCTATACGTCTCGCAGTTTCGATATCAGTTTCAGGCATCCCACTTCGAAGCTGCATTTCTTCTCGCTCGCGAAGCAGCTTTCTGGCCTTTTCTTGAACATGAACTGGAGCTCGAACCGTTCTTTCTGTGTCTGCTATACCCCTTGTTACTTGCTGACGGATCCACCAAGTAGCATAAGTTGAAAAACGAAATCCTCTACGCCAGTCAAAACGCTCAACCGCTTTCATTAGGCCAATATTTGCTTCCTGAATCAGATCATCCATCGCTAAATCAGAGCGAGAGTATTTCTTGGCAATAGATAAAGCCAATCTCAGATTGCTCTGAATCATATGTTGTCTGGCTTGGGAATAACTTTCTAATGCAGTCAAAAAGTCTTGATAAAAAGCATTAGAGTCTTTTTGCTTACCAACCAGCTCAAAAAGAAACTGACGAGTCAATCTCAATACTTTCAATGCTTCAACAGTTAATTGGATATCTCCCTCAGCATCACGGACAGCGCCTATCGCATCCAAAAATCCTGAAGGAGCAATTTCACTACCTTCCTTAAAGTCTTCATCGTCATTTAACATCTCATCTGAAATTTGATCATCACCTTCACTGTCTGAGTTTAGCCCTCGACTGATAGACTTTGATTCAATCTCACCCAGAACAACCTTATCAGCTTTTTCAAACAAAACAGAAAGCCCTTCTGGCCATTGCGCTAGAGCGAGCAAGGCGCTTTGCAATGAATCTTCCATCTGCTTGCCCAGGGAAATTTCTTCCTCAGCTTCAAGAAGTTTACCCCGAACATTTTTGTAGTAAAATCTGGACGGCTCATTATAGTTAGAGGCGAGTTCCTTGATGAAATCTCTGGCTTCATCTATCTGAAATTTTTCTTCAGACGATGCATTTTCCAAATCTACTTCCTCAAAATAAAGTTCGCTGTATTCGCCGATAATCGACTTGAGCTCGCCAACAACATAGGAAATAACTCCCTCAGAATCAGGATTTCGCGAACCGTCGGGGTCTAAACAAAGCTCAATTAACTCTGTTTCGGAAACACTTCCCAAACTAACAGCAGAAAGTAGAAATGTTGTGAGAGTTTCATCGATATCGCCTTTGTTCAGTAATTCTGAGCGCTCAGGCAAATAAAGATCTATTTCGCCCCAATCTTCGTCTCTATCTAAAGCCCTATGTCGACCAATAGCGTTATGTACATTCTTAACAGCTTCTACAACTTGTTCATCGCCATCAGGTGCAACCGGTTCCTTTTCTGTAATCCACTCATCGATAAGGCACGAGTCTAAAGGTTCTTCATCAAGCAAGACGGAGGTACTCAAGTTATGAGTTGGCAATTCATATTTAGATGTCGCAGTGTTGACGCTATTGTTCAAATCACTATGCTTTTCAATGTATAAAACCGGAAATCCAACACCTAATACTTCGTTATTATCTATAGTCTTGTGAACTTGATAATTCGGCTCATGACAAATATCATCGATAAAGCTTTGCTCACCAACCTCTGTCTTTGGAGGGTTGTCATTTACTTCGAGTACCATTGCGCTTTCATTTGATCCCGGTGTTTGTAAGCTATAAATTGAGGTATTATTATCTTCTGAGATAGCAAAACTATTTGGCCTAAATTGCGTCAAATCTTCGGGAGAACATGACTCTTCTTTTATAGATTGGTCGGTCTCTACCGTACTGATATCGTATGAACTGGAACGCATATTTATATTTAAATTCGTGAGCAACTGAATCAAATCAGGACAATTACTTTTAATAGCATAGAAAAGAGCATTATTGCCTTTATTATCAACCAAGTTTGGTTCAGCCCCGGCAGCCAGCAAAAGTCTGACAACATCAGTGTTCTTTCTGGTTGCAGCCAAAATTAAAGGAGTCGCTCCATTGCTGTCTACTCCATTTATGTCGTCGCCTTTTTGGATATGGTGTTTTATAGCTGTTTGAGCATTTGTGATAATAGCTAGACGCAGCAATGGATTAAGCTTAATCATAGGCTTTTGCTAACCCAGCAATTATCAAAAGCAAGCAATAAGTTACATCTAGCATCAACTAAAGCCACCAAACTATAAAAGAAGTTGGAAGTTTTAAGTACTCCCGGAGAGAAAAACCCAATAAATTCAAAATGTTTCCAATGATGCCAAATGCCAAAAAACTCTCCCTGTATAATCTTTGAAGTCTCCAGTTAAAAAGACCTGCACACTTCCGTTGAACTATGCACACATTGATTCTCGTTCTAATGACAAGTGGTCCAGTGATGCCTCACAGCTTTAATCAAGCTCCTAACAAGCTGATTTAAAGCGACTGCAAAATATAGATCTATTGACTAAGGGTATGACTATTACGTACCTAAATTAACAAATGAATACCAATACAACAAGTACTGGTTTTCTGCAGCTGATATATGATTTGATAACCCGCCTGACGGTCATTAATAAAATCTAAACTTCCAATCTATACTCAACGCTTTAAACGCGATCAGGCCGGCTCATCAAAGTAATCATAATCACCTAGCTTTAGTGCCTGCTGGCGGCGCGCCAATTCGCTGGGTTTCCGCTCGGCTATGGTTACCCCAAACACTTCCAGGTGTACCTGCTCCATTAGTTGCTGCACTTCCTGCCGACCGCATATTTCAAGTAGCTCACCAGCGTGGATAAAACCCTGAGCGCGTAGCCTCTGTTCAGAATTGTCTTTTCCCGCCTTACTTACTAAAAAAATGTCTGAAAACTGCTGGCGTAAATTGATTAAAAACAGCTCGTGTTGTGCGTAATTCATTGCTATACCTCTGGCCTTTGAGTAATTGGCATCCCTGCCAGCTTGTCCTTGTTACATCCTGTTGGCCACTTCCTGCAGCCTTGTCCATTCACTATGTCACTGATAGCGACATGTCATCCCTTGCTGCACATCTTAGGTAGTTTCCAAATTCACACCATACTGTGCAGATGCTCAGTGTATGTTTTTCAGGCAGGAGCTTTTTTGCATTCTTTAATAAGCGTTGGGTACCTGGCTTAATTACTCTACAGTTTTTATATGAGTGAATAACTATACCCAAAATCATTGAAGTTGCAGGTAGGCGGCAACTGAATGAATCTCCATGAGCATAGCTATCTATGCGATTGGGCCGGGCTGGCGCACCAGTGAGTGAAGGCAGCCAACACCCCTGCAGCTTCAAGGATGACAGGTATAAAGCTACATAAACGGGAGCAATTGACTGATGGCCATAAACTTTAACGTTACAAGCGATGATTTACCTGCGCTGATTAGGATAGGTAAACTGCGCGAACTGATGACTAAAATTGCCCATTTAGCTGAGCACCGTAGCGATAAGGTGATTTGTGAAGGGAAGATTTGGTGTTATGCCGATTTAGTCTATTTAGCATATGAGTACTATGTACTGGCACGTAATTATGGATTAACGGTACATAATTTTGTAAAGTGGCTGGAGCAAGAGCAAGCTCTTTCAAAACAGCACCATTTGGCCTGGCCCGCCTAGCCCTTGATATGTAATTGATATGTAGTGTTTACTCGTGCACGCTTTGCATACACATTTAAAGGATTGTAAGTATGAAAACGATGGAACACATTGCGCAGCGTGAAACTGAAGGCTGGCCCATTCGCTGGGAGCTGTTAATGCGTTACCGGCTAATTGAAATTGTCGCCCTTTGGGAAGGCCGGCTAACAACCAACCACTTATGCAACAGTTTTGGTATTGCCCGCCAGCAAGCGTCAAAAGACATTAATGCTTATTTGCGCGATGTGGCACCGGGTAACCTGATCTACGACGGTAAGCTTAAAGGCTATAAACCCGCACCTGATTTTTCACCCAAGCTAACCAGCGGCCTGGCAGATGAATATCTGCATGCCTTAGCCAGCATTAAAGACTTTGCCCACACTTTCAGCCAGCTCGATTTAGGCTTTGCCCATACTGAAATGCTAACACCACCGCTGCGGCAGGTTAATCCGGACATTTTACGCGCCTTGGTTCAAGCCGCGCGCGATGGCAAAAAGATTGATATGGGCTACGTGTCACTCACTTCGCCTGATGAAGAAAGCCGCATAATCGCCCCGCACACTCTGGTTTGTACCCCACTTCGCTGGCATGTACGTGCTTACTGCGAAAAGAACCGGGAGTATCGCGATTTTGTGCTGAGTCGGTTTCGCGGCATAAATGGCATCGAAGGCGATGCCAATATGACCAAAGTTCAGGATGATCGCTGGAATACCAAAATAGACATCGTGCTAATGCCAGACTCCAGGTTAAGCGACTATCAAAAAGCCATTATTGCCTAAGATTACAATATGACTGACGGTAAACGGGTTATTTCAGTACGCTCTGCGCTGGTACCCTATGCCGTGCAGGCATTAAACCTGGACCTGGCAAAGATAGAAGCGCGCCCGGAGGCGCAGCAGATAATGGTAGCGAATTTGGATGAAGTTAAGCGGCATGCTTTTTAAAAGATACTACTTAAATTTTTAGTATTTTAATATGATAACAAATATAGCTAGGTGAACTTTCGTATCAATCACACGTTAACTCAAACTTTTCTGATTTGTATCCGAATGTTTTGGCTTATTAATAGCCCAATGGAGGCCACTTTATACCATTGAATTGCTCCAAGCAGTATGCGCCAAATTCTGGTTCAACTTTTTCTGCCCATGCTATCTTACCCCTAATATGGTGAAATAAAGTTGAAACTGAAATTTTACGTATTTCAGCATGCTTTGACGGCCCATGATCCTGAGAGCATAGGTAGTAAAGATGCTGCCGTAAATCATCCTTGTATTCCTTACTTAATCTAGGTTTTTTACTATCGACTAAAATGCCGAGTATAATTCTCCTAGTGCCTGGCCCACGAATGACTGTTTTTCTCTTATTCAGATTAAACCCTTCCGCGCTAAGTAAACAGCTAACTAGCTTACTTAACTGTCTCATAGATACCATGCCTACATTCAGCTTCGTTGAAAATGCAAGATCATCAGCATACCTACTATATATAAACCCATTAGTCTTGGCTAAAGTTGCCAGCTTTTCATCAACACTTTTCATAACAAGATTTGAAAGCATTGGGCTTGATGGAGCACCCTGCGGAAGAAAGCCTTCACTATTTTTGCAATACGTCGGAATGGCAGGCCACTTAGTTAAGTCTGATGAAGCTTGGCTTTTGTCCCTAGCTTTCACAATTGTAGTTATTCGAGCCAACTCAAACGATAGCAGCTTATTATAACCAAGGTCCTTAAAAACCTTATAAACCATTCTCTCAGATATACTGTGAAAAAAATCTTCGATATCAATTTTTAGTAGCCATTTACAGCCACAATGTTGGCTTGCTGCGAAAATCGGTTGCGAATTAGGATGATATGCAAAGCTCGAATGGTGCGCTTTGGTATTACTTAATATTTTTGCCGTAACCCATTGCTGAACTTCAAGCAATTCTTGTTCAGGGACATGTATCTCACGATAACGAGATCTGCCCGGAACTTTTTTCTTGAAAAGAATGCGTTTATACTCTCTAGATTCTCGACTTACTACTCTTCTCAGATAGCCGAAATGGCAATCTGTCAACAAGCTGAAATGACGCAAAGTTAAGATAATAGGTAGCCGCTCGTCAACTTTCTGAATTCGTCCAATTGCCGAAATAGAACTATCTAGAACGCTGTCATCAATTCCTTGTGTTTCGCCTTCAAATTTATAGCGCTGAGAACTCCATGAAGACATTACTTTGACCCACCTCGGTGGGGATTAGTGCGCGTTAGCCTGAAGACGTCGCCTGGGCTAACGCGCACTAATGCGCAGCATGAAAATACAGCTCCGCGAAACGAATGCAGGAACTCCCGCATCCAGGGTCCCAAAAACAGAACCCCTTGCCACTCTCGTGACAAATGTCTAATCTCGATCATGAAGTCCTCAGCTGAGTTGGATAGTAATATTTTCCTTCATCACCAGCAAGCAAAGGCGTTTTTTTTCGGCGCTTACGAAAGCGAGCCAACTCACGTTCCCCTAGCTGCGTCAATCGGTTCTGGCTATCCAACCAAAGCGCTTGTATTGTCAATGAGAGGATTTCATTAACGGAATTTACCTCTATTCGAGTTTTTGCAGAGATGTCATCTGTAAATCTTAAACCTGACTCTGCGGCCGACAGCACTTTTAATACTGATAACCACTCACTGTTTTTATGGCTAGAGAGGGTTTCCCTGGCCTCCCTAATACCGAGAAGATTTTTAGCTCGCTGCTCAAAATCTTTGAGCTGAAATAATTCCGCAGGAAGCTCACTGGTGCTCCTCCCGTGGAATAGAGGTTTCCATCCGGCTGCTTTGCTATGAAGAATAGGCGGTGAGTTGTTAGGACAACCATGAGAAAATGCGATTAGCGCGCCGCTCTGCATAAACCCGAGAGGATTTTTGTTACTTTTGGGGTATTTTTTACAAACTCTTTCCACTTCTGTCCGTCTTTTGCCTTTAAAGGTATTTTGAATAGTTGGGCATCCCATTACTATTAAAACCTCAGGTTGCAACTTATGAGATCGAACAGCTTTTAATCCATCAGCGGCACCAGAGTATGCCAGGACAACAAACCGAATAAGATGATAAGAATTCCAGCTATTAAGAGTTGCCACATGTCCTAAAGATTCAAGCATATCCAGAACTCGCTTCCCGGAACCAATGAAATCAGTGACAATCGCTATAACTCTCACTTTTTCTTTTCTCAATTTATCAGGTCCGGGGTGCGATATGTAATTCGGCCCTTTCTGCCGGGAGTAATCAGTAATTAGATTCGCGACAACGCCCTCACTGCCAACCTCTTGATCTCTAGGGTCAACAACTATCGGAGGAATGCCATTACCTTCAGCTCGACCACGTCTAGATTGAGGAAAAAAACTTGGGATTCTGCCAAAAACTTTCTTAATCGGTCGTTCAGCATAAAGAGCGATATTTATACCACAATTTGGAGTACCGCTAATCGAATCCAATAATGATTTCAAACCGTCAGCAAAATCATCTCTACTGACCAGCATTACTTCATTAATCAAATCCAAAGCTGCTGGTTGATCGGCATCTCCGAAGTTGGCAAGCCATTTTTGTACGGCCTCAGCCTCTGACAGCGATTGCATCGAAAGCTCTTTTTGGCAACCAGCAAGCGAACAAGAGTCCCTTCATTTTCCCCATATACCGTCCTTTTCAGAGAATACTTATCTAGTATAAGTCACGAACTTAAAAAATTTTAAGTTTAATTCATACAACATTACACAGCTTTTCCCTAACTTACAATAACTTATAAGCTGAGCTGGCAATGTGGTTTGCCTAATGAGAACTTCGACTATCAATTTTCTCTCGAATCCACTCTTGTATCTCACCCTCCACCCACGCCACCATTCTGGTACCCAGCTTAACTGGCTTTGGAAAGCGGTCCTCTGCGATAAACTTATAAACAGTTGAACGGGCCAGGCCGGTGCATTCCATCACTGCTTTTAATTTGATTAGTTTCATGGTCGGGTCCTCGTATTAGTCCAGACCATGTGCCTGTTGCGTATTTTCTTACCCTTGTTGGCGAATATGCCAAATCGAAAAAATCTCAGACCTATATCACCTTTATGCACAAGCAAACAAATGCCTTAAAGGAGATAACCTATGGCCCCTAAACCTACTGCTGCTGACGTTGTAAAATGGTCAGTTGCTGCATTGGAAGTTTTAGATAAAGCGGCGACTTTGATTGCCAAGAAATATGCCCGGCAAGATGCCTTTACTAACCCACAAGCCACTAAGGACTATTTAACTTACAAACTGGCGCATCATGAGCGAGAGGTTTTCGCGGTAATGCTGCTGGATAACCAACATCGGCTAATCGAATTCAGAGAATTGTTCTTCGGTACTATTGATGCTGCACCGGTGTATCCACGTGAAGTGGTAAAGCTGGTACTGGAACACAATGCCGGCGCGGTGATCTTTGCCCACAACCATCCTTCCGGAGTTTCTGAACCATCAGAGGCTGACAAACGCATCACCCGCCGGCTAACTGATGCGTTGGCCGTTATCGACGTTAAAGTGCTGGACCACATTGTGGTAGGCGAAACAGCTGTTTCGTTCGCAGAGCGTGGGCTTCTGTAACTTAACTAATTTGTAGAAAAACGGCATAAATGGCCAAGTTCCCAAATTAGCCTTTTGGGAACTTGGCAAGCCTTATAAACCGGCACTGTTACTTTTTGCACTGTGCTGAAGTTCTCAAAACTGCGTTTTAATCGAAAAGAGGAACTTGACTATGGCTGAGGTACAAGCGGTCAAAAGCCTGGACACGGTGAAACTGATTAGTCACCTATTGGACAGGCACTATGGCCAACAAATGGCGGATATTTGGAATATTGGTTTAAACCTGGCACTGCGAATAACCGATCTGCTGTCAGTTCGGTTTACCGATATCCAGGATCAAAGATTATTACTTAAAGAAGGTAAGACCGGCAAGTTGGCCAATATTAAACTTAACCAGAAGACGATTGAAATTACCAACAGGATTAGACGACAACACCTGGATCATACTTATCTGTTTCAGTCGTATCGAAATCAGCGAGCCGGTAACTTGCCGCCGGCGCCACTATCACGTCGTTATGTTAGCCGGGCTTTTGCATTGATAGGTGAAGATGTCGGCATCGACCTTGGCACGCACTCGATGCGCAAAACCCGCGGTTACCACTTATACAAATCAACCAAAGACATTGCCAGGGTAATGAAGATGCTGCGACACAGCTCTGAAGGTGTGACGCTGCGCTACATCGGCATTACCCAGGAGGATATTGATAAAGACTTTATTGAACTGGAAATTTAACGCAGATATAGGCTACCGCATATGCGGTAGCCTTATGCCGTTTTTATTATTTTGCTGGCTGGCGCACCAAGTTCATCAGGCTTTGCATACGTTCAGCCATTAACTTGGCTTCATGCTTTTGGCTGTCTGATATTGCAGGCAAGTGAATACCATCGTAGCCAGCTACTTCAGCAGGCCCATCTTCATCCCACATTGCACCAGTGTCAGAATTTATAGCCCAATGATTACTCGCTGTAATATCGATTTTCTGGCTTAGCCCAAACAGATACCAAGACCACAGCTCAACTGAATCTTCAATGCCTCCAGCTAACTCAACCATGCTTTCATGACACGGCCTTTGTAAGGTCGCCAAATAATGCCATTCATAATAAAAGTCGTCGGTCATAGTCGCCATTGGTAAACGCTCAAACAAGAACAGCAGATATGAAGCATCGAGCTGACAACAAAGGTTGGGTTCAGCATTTTCTCGAATGATATCTGTAGTATTAGGACTGGCTAGGATGGCATCAGCATAAGCCGATAGAAAATCTTGTTGGCGTTTCTCTGCTGCCAACTGTCGCTCATAAGCGTTGGCCCATTGAGTAGCCGCAGCGGAAAGTTGAGCTCCAGCTTCACGCTGTTGATACCAATAAGCACTTGCACCAGAGTAATCGTCTTTGTCGCCATAACTTTTGCCCAGCTCATGAGCCTGCCAGACATACCTGAGAAGTGAACTTTCGGCATCACGTCCCTTAGCTAGATAGTCGTAACTTACTTTCCTTTCTTTAGAATCGAGTCTTATGGGACCGCCCGCAATCTTCAGATACTGCGCAATTCGCAAAAGGCTGATTTTGGGTTCTAGCTTAACTAACTGCAGTTGTTGGATAAAGCTTTGCTCAAGCCGGTCAACTAGTGATGCTGATAGCCTTAATTCTGTAAGTCTTGATAGTAAACGCGAGTGTGCTGATGCACGGTCTGCAATTGCTGCCTTAAGTTGATCTTCGTTGATTGAGACGTCAGCCTTGAAAGCAGCGTAAGTTTTATAATCGAAATACGCAGCCAGCAGTTCAAGTATCTGAGCTCGGGTTGGCACTGAAGTGATTTGTTTTTTAAGTTGTTGCAGAACTGCATGCGCAGTTGAAGATAGATTGTACATAAATTAACTCCGGTGGCTGAGTGCCGTGGGCAATTAACCATGACCGCATGCGATTAAGGCCAGGTAGCTCAACCTGGAATTAAGTTAGTAAATTCTGTTTATACATAACATTGATACGCGTTAGCGATTTTTGCCTGTTTTCACTCGCATGTAAGTGAGGCGGGCGCCTTAAGTAAAGGCTAACCCGCTCTAAGATCGCTTGCAAGATTTATTTTTGCGTTGATGGTACCGAAGAAATCTTAAACCTATATTATCTTTGAAAATAACCAAATCACTACTTCAAGCTGCAACCGAAGCTACGGGAATGAATACCGTACTCTTTAGTATCCAGCTTCGCAAAATAGCTTAGCCGACGAAATAAGTCAGTTTTCATAGCCCAAAAATCAGGCGAGTTGACGTTTACGCTGTAGGTTGGATTTGCGGGGAAATGAACCAGTCCTAGTATCTCTTCAGGCAACCGCCTCAATGTACTTGCCCAAGCTTTCCGGATTCTGGAAGCCATGTTCCGAGCCTGATCATCCACATAAACACCTAATGTGTGATATGAATCATGGTTCAACAAAATGACAACATGAAAGTGTGGTGAATCCGAATCAGCTCGCTCCCTTGCCCAGATGTACCGCATATTGCAGTGATGTACCCTCTTGCCTTGTGCAGCCCTTCGGTGTAAGTCAGCTTTAATTTGTGCTTTTAACGATTCAACAAATTTGGTCATCAAGTCTGAGCCAACATCACCATATCCACAAGGAAGATGTAGATCGAACCTTATCGCCAGTGTTCTGGGGTGGTCAGCTAATGCTCTGTCTACAATTGTTAGTATCCGGTCTAAGTAATAAGGGCTCAAAGGCCCTATGTTTGATAAAACTGGGTAGCTAGTAAATTGCTCTGCTTCGGGTGTATTCGCTATAACTAATTTTTTGTAAACCATGACTAATCCTCTTTGCTGTTATCTCAAAAGGATTAACGTGGTATGTATTTCTCTACAGTAATTTAGAGTAATACCTAGTGCTTAACAGTACGTAATATTACTGCTACAGACATTGTTTAATTAAGTAGTTATAGATAATACCTATATATACCAATTGTTCTTACCCATAAAAAGTAGACACTTGGTTATGCGCATTTGCGCTCAAACTCAGCTGGGCTGACATAGCCAATGGCTGAGTGCCTACGTACCCGGTTATAAAATATCTCGATGTATTCGAAGATACCTGACTTCGCCTGCTCAATCGAGTCGTAATTCTCGGCATAAATCAGTTCCACTTTAAACCGGCTTAAGAAGGCTTCCATTGCCGCGTTATCCCAGCAATTCCCCTTGCGACTCATGCTCGGTATACATCCGGCATTCATCAGTACATCCTGATACCCTATTGAACGGTACTGCACGCCACGGTCTGAATGCACTATCAGGCCTGCTTGCGGCTCTCTTCGCGCCAGCGCCATCTTGAACGCTTGTGTTATCAAGGTCTCAGTCATACTGGTATCCAGCGACCAGCCCACGATGGCTCTGGAGTATAAATCCATCACCGTGGCCAGGTATAACCATTTATCTTTCAACCAGATATAGGTGATATCTGTTGTCCAGCGCTCGTTGGGCTTGTCCGCGTCAAACCGTCTTCTCAACAGGTTATCGGCCACATTCGTCATCGCTTCGGTGCGTGGGCTATAGCGAAACGCTTTACCGTTTCGTGCCCGTATTCCTCTGGCTTTGAGGATGCTGGCAACAGTGTTCAGGCAACAGCTGACGCCCAGCGCATTCAGCTCTTTAGCCAGCCTGGGCGCGCCATAGCGCGCTTTATAACGGGCATAGCTATCAAGTACCTGCTGCTCAAGCTGCTCGTGCTTTAAACTGTTCCGGCTCGGTTTACGGCCTCGCCAGCGATAAAAGCCTGAGGCTGATACCTCCATTACCCGACACATCAGCCTGACGGTATACTGCCCTATATATTCGCTTATCAGGGCGTACTTTACTCCTGCTGCTTGGCAAAGTACGCAGCTGCCTTCTTTAGGAATTCATTTTCCTTTTTCAGCGTATCCAGTTCACGCTTTAGCTTACGGATTTTGTCGCTTTCATCCTTAGAGTAATCTACCCCATTCAGACTATTAAACTGTTTATCAGACAAGCGGTTAAACTGCGCTCGCCAATTGTAAATCTGGCCTGGATGAATGCCTAAATCCTGGGCAACAGACGTGGCTGTTTTATCGGGTAAATCGGACAATCTTCCGGCTTCACGGCGGAACTCTTCTGAGTACGCCTGGGTTTTATGTCTTGCCATCTTGCACCTCAGTGTCAGGTACGATACCTAACTATAGAAGGTGTCTACTGATCATGGGTAACTCGG
>MDTG01232477.1_pt1 | contig 137570 bp, 125 predicted proteins | sample 811421 | NCBI WGS metagenome assembly MDTG01 (sample SAMN05326645, study PRJNA326480) | marine metagenome | isolation source: seawater | place: Pacific Ocean: South East | collected 2011
ACTATTACTTGCAATCAATGCCTTGCCTAAATCGCTTTTAATTCCAACTGAAACTCGCATCTTGAGGTAGTTTGGGTATATTAAACCATTGCGTGTTATGGTAGTTATAAGTGTTTAAACAGGGATTTAAAATGGACTTACGGTTAATTATAAATGGCAAAAAAGCGGCAGATGAGCAGCTTCGTGACGCCATCGGTAAATTTCGAACTAGTCAGCCACTGGCGGTGCGTGTTACCTATGAAGGCGGTGACATTAAGCGCTTTATTAATGAAGCCGTAGCAGAAGGCGTAAAACGTGTTGTTGTGGCTGGTGGCGATGGCACCGTTAATGAAGCAGTTAATGCATTAATGAAGTTAGAAAAATCACAGCGTTTAGAGCTTGCTATTTTACCTATGGGCACGGCGAATGACTTTGCCACAGCCGCCCACATTCCTCACGGGTACTTGCCAGCACTTAAACTTGCCGCCAATGGTCAGCCGCATGCAATTGATACGGTAGAGGTTGATGAGCGTTACTTTGTGAACGTAGCCAGTGCTGGTTTTGGGGCTAAAATTACCGCTACAACACCGCCTGCACTTAAGAACATACTAGGAGGTGGCGCATATACATTGGCAGGGCTTGTACAAGCGCTTAGTTTTGTACCTTACAGTGGCGAGTTAACGCTGCCTGATGGTGAACGAACTTCGGGCGATATTATTGCCGCTGCCGTGTGTAATGGTCGCCAAGCGGGTGGCGGTCAGCCCCTTGCGCCCCATGCGTACATAAATGATGGCTTGGTTGATTTAGTGGCGTTTACATCATTTGCAATTTCAGATGTACCAGCGGTTATCGAAGAGCTAAGTAACTATCCTAATTCATCACAACAGTGGGTAAAGCGCTTTCAAGTGCCTTGGCTTGAATGGCAAACACAAACAGAAATGCCAATAAACTTAGATGGCGAGCCAATCACCTCAAAACAACAGCGTTTTGAAGTGCATGCTGGCGCGCTAAACATGGTGCTACCAGACGCTTGTCCGCTAATACGATGATGAAAAATTTTGATGTTACTCGGTTTGCGCTGGTTTTGCTTGGGCCGCAATGCTAGATTACTTCTGTAAAAATTAAATTCTCACGCAATGGACTTTAATTTTTAACAGTTTAGGTAATTTGAATGAATCAAACAGTGGAACAAACAATGAAAAAAGTAGGATTAGTTGGTTGGCGGGGCATGGTTGGCTCTGTGTTATTAGAACGTATGCAGCAAGAAAATGATTTTTCTAATATCGACACGACTTTTTTCACCACCTCTCAAACCGGTCAATTAGGTCCTGATCTTGCTGGCCCAGCTAAACCGCTTTTAGATGCCAATGATATTTCTGAGCTTGCAAAGATGGATATTATTGTCACTTGCCAAGGCGGTGATTATACCAAAGCCGTTTACCCGCAATTACGCGAATCAGGTTGGCAAGGTTACTGGATTGATGCTGCATCGGCACTGCGCATGAGTGACGATAGTATTATTGTGCTTGACCCGGTAAATAAAGATGTTATCACAGCGGGCCTAGAACAAGGCATTAAAACTTATGTTGGCGGTAACTGTACCGTATCACTTATGTTATTAGCACTTGGCGGTTTATTTGAGCAAGACTTGATTGAATGGGTTAGCCCAATGACATATCAAGCGGCTTCTGGTGCAGGTGCTCGCAACATGAAAGAATTAATTGCACAAATGGGGGCAATTCACGAAACCGTTGCTGATAAGCTTGCTGATCCTAACGCTGCTATTCTTGAAATTGACAAATTAGTCACCGAAAAAATTGCCTCAAGCGATTTACCGCAAGACCAGTTTGGTGTGCCTTTAGCAGGTAGCCTCATTCCTTGGATTGATGTACCAATGCCAAGTGGTCAAAGTAAAGAAGAGTGGAAAGCGCAAGTTGAAGCGAACAAAATTTTAGGCAGCAGCGAACAACCTATCCCTGTTGATGGCTTATGTGTTCGCATTGGTGCAATGCGTTGTCACTCACAAGCAATGACAATTAAGCTTCGCAAAGACATTAGCGTTGAGAAAATTGAAGAAATTCTTGCTTCTCACAATGAGTGGGTAAAAGTGATCCCTAATGACCGTGACATTTCTGCTACAGACTTAACACCTGTAAAAGTAACTGGCACACTGTCTATTCCTGTTGGTCGTATTCGTAAATTAGCGATGGGCCCTGAATATATCAGCGCGTTTACGGTTGGTGATCAACTGTTATGGGGTGCTGCAGAGCCACTTCGTCGCATGTTACGCATTATTGTTGATGGTCAACATTAATCACACAACTCAACATTAAGGCTAGCAGCTTGCTGGCCTTTTTTAGCACTAAAGGAAAGTAATGCACACGCCTAGTAAATGGAAAATGACACCCGAAAGAGTGTCGCAGTTTATTAAAACCTACAGCTTTGCATTAATGGTTGATAGTGAGTTTGAGGCAACTCATTTACCATTAGTTTATAAACCCGATGAGGGCGAGTTTGGTACCTTATATGGTCATGTTTCACGGGTAAATGGTCATGGTAAAAGCTTGCAAAATACTCGGGTATTAGTGGTTTTTAATGGGCCTCATAGTTATATATCTCCGACATGGTATGCAGAAAAGCCTGCTGTATCGACATGGAATTATGCTGTGGTTCATGCCAAGGGTAAGGTTGCATATCTTGATGATGAAAACACCTTAGCTTGCCTAGATGAGCTAATTAGGCAATACGAGCCAAGTATTTTAAACGATACCAGTTTGCTACCAGATGATTATCAAGCAAAGTTACTGCGGGGAATTGTAGGCATTAAAATTGAACTTGACTCAATTCAGGCAAAAGAAAAGTTAGGCCAGCATGAATCGGCGGCGGATCAGCAAGGTGTTGTAGCTGGGTTAAAGGCCGATAAACACCCTGATTGTCAGGCTTTACTTAGCTATATGCTAAAACACGAAGTAGGAATAGGCAGCTAATTTGCATCCAGCAAATGCTGCCAATTGGTTGGAAAGTACCTAGCATGGTTTTGTTAAAAGCATGTTAATTACTAAGGCTAAAGTTAGTACATTCCATGTTCCTGTCAACTAAATGACATATATATGAAGGTAAGTTTAGGGTATAGACAATAAAAATAGCCATAAACTGCACATTGATTTTATTACCCCAATCTATTTTGCCCCATAAAAATAAACACTTATTTATTTGCTGAACTTCCAAGGCCTCACTATATTTTCTTAAGTACCTAGTTGGAAGTATGCTATGAATATCTCAAAAAAATTAAAGCTCGCTTTTGCAACAGCCATCGCGCTGCCGCTGATCATCATTGCTGCGCTTGTAATTACACAAACAAGACAGCAAGCTCTCGACAATTTTGCCGAGCTTAGTGAAAGAGAAGCCAGACAAGTCGATAATAGTATCAGTATGTTTTTTGCAGAAATTGAGAAAAATGTCGATTACATTGCTTCTCATACCGCTATCTTAGACGCCAAGCAAGGCGTTAAAACCCATATGCAATCACCTAGTGCAGAGATGCTTGATCATTTAAGTGGCAGTAGCACCGAAAAAAACGCTTTTAGTTTGTTTGATCACTTTGGCGTAACCCACCCGGGACTTGCTTATATCTACATGGGTAATGAACAAGGTGGTTATATTCAATGGCCAGAGGGTGAAGTAACAGCAAATTATGACCCAAGAGTTAGGCCATGGTACGAAACAGGTAAAGCTGCAAATGGTAAAACAGTAAGAACCAATGCCTATTATTGGGCAGTAGATGACATGGTAATTGTTTCTACTGTTAAGGCAATTAAAGAAGAGGGCGAGTTTATTGGTGTGCAAGGCATGGATGTATCCTTGCAGGGGCTTACCGATATTATTGCGAACATTAAACTTGGTGAAACTGGCTATTTAATGCTGATTGAAGACAGTGGCAATGTACTCGTTGACGTTAAAAATGCTGATTACAGGTTTAAGCTGCTAGCACAAGTCAATAACGGAAAATACAAGCAGCTCGCTGAGAATAATCATGGTCAATTTGAAATAGACATTAATGGTAAAGATTACTTAGCGAATATTTATACCTCACAAAAACTAGGCTGGAAATTTATAGGCTTAGTTGAAAAATCTGAAGTGATGAGTGCCGCAAATGCAATGACGATTACTATTTTAGTCATCAGTGCAATTCTGATTGCTGTATTCATTCTAGTTGCTAGCTACATTTCTAAATTAATTTCAGCACCTATTGTTGAAGTAAGTGATGGCCTGACAGAAATATCGCAAGGTGGTGGTGATTTAACGAAACGTTTGGTTATTAAAACACGTGATGAAACAGCCAAATTAGCAAACAGCTTTAATTTATTTTTGAACCTGATATCGGATTTAGTTACGCAAATTAATGATTGCGCTCAAAATGTGAGTGATACCTCCGCACAAACATCATCACAGGCCGCACAACTGTCAGGCTCAACATCGCAGCAACAACAAGCTCTTGAAATGGCGGCCACAGCGATTAATGAAATGGCAGCGACTGCTAATGAGGTCTCTGCCAGTTGTGCAAATGCAGCTGAGCTTGCATCGCAAACTCAACAAGCCTCAGAGCTTGGACAAAGTGTTATTTCTCAGACTGTTGATAGCGTTGTATCTTTGTCTGAAGTGATCACCAAAGCAACTCAAGATATAAACCAACTTGATGCTGAAAGTGAAAACATCATGTCGATATTGAGCGTAATAAGAGGGATTGCAGAACAAACCAATTTATTAGCATTAAATGCGGCAATTGAAGCGGCGAGGGCGGGCGACCATGGCCGAGGCTTTGCAGTTGTTGCAGATGAGGTTCGTGCATTATCACAAAGAACATCTGAATCAACAGAAGAAATTGCAAGCCAATTAGACTCCTTACGAAAGATGTCTGATCAAGTGTCAAAAGAAATGACAACCAGCTTAAACCGCACAAATAAAACAGTTGAGTTAGCCCATTCAGCACAGCAACAATTTAGTGAAATAACCGCGTCAATTGTTAATATTAGCGATTTGAATACACAAATCGCGACAGCAGCTGAAGAGCAACAGCATGTAGCTGAAGACATTAATCGTAATGTGGTAGAGATTAAAAACGCGGCGGATGATGTCAGCGAAATTGCTGAAAGTGCAAGAGGCAACGGAGAGAAACTAAACTTATTATCGAACACGCTTACTGATTTAGTAGGTAAGTTTAAAGTTTAGAGTAGTTAAAATTATGCTTGGATACTAACCTTGTCCCTTTTTTGTTGATTAAATAGAGATTAAAGGTTAGTTTTTATGTTGGTATTATCAAACCTAAAGTAGAACATGCAGGGAAAAATATTTCAGCTAAACAATAACAAACAAACTATTTATATAGTTTTTATCATGCTATTTTTTACGCTGAGTCTCCACCTCCTCATAAGCTACCTTCAAGTAAATCATCAAAAGCAGTTTGCTGAATCTCTATTAACTAAAGCAGAAAATATATCGAATGATATAGTGGCTTCTATCCAAGAAGTCGCAACGCTATCTCCTAATAGATGTGACTCTGATTCCATCAACACATTACGTATAATTCTTTCAAAATATGAATACACTCATGACTTAGGTCTAATTTTTGATGGTAAGGTCGGTTGTTCAGCAAACTGGGGACTATTTGAAACTCCAATTTTATTTGCAAGAGAGTTTTATAGTTCTTCCTCGGGGTATCAATTCGCTTCGAAGGTAGGGAATATTTTCCCAGTTCCAGCTAGATACGATATAACAAAAAAAGACAACGTGATTGCTTTTACAATTAATGAACCATTTAAGAGTTTTGACCATCTTGAAAAAGGGTTTTCTTATAAAATTATTTCAAAAAATGAGAGCCATACTTTCCATAACTACAAATCTGAGTATCAGTTCAAAAAGGATTCGTTATTAAATTCTCAGGAATTAAAAATTTGCAGTTCAAAATTCGAATACTGCGTAGAAACGCTAAATAATCGTCCAGGCCTACTTTATTTACCAATTTTTATCTCGTCATCACTTATTTGTTTAATCGGGTTAATAAGTTTTTTAATTGCTTATTCTGTTATTTCATATTTTGATAAGAACTCTTCAATCGAGTTTAGGTTGCGTAAAGCTATAAAAAACGGTGAATTATATTTAGAGTACCAACCAATAATTGAGCTAAAAAATAATAAAATAATTGGTGTGGAGAGCCTAGTTAGGTGGAAAGACGCCGTTCATGGAAATGTATCACCTGAACTTTTCTTAAGTATCGCAGAACAGTTAGGCTTGTACTCAACCTTAGCATATGACTTAGTTAAAAGAGCATTTGCAGAGCTTTCAGCTATTTTACATAGGGATCCCGAGTTCACAGTTGCGATTAATGTTAATGCGTACGAAATTAAAACTTCAGAGTATTTAGATAACCTATACGAACTTTGTATGAGTTATAAAATAAAGCCGCAGCAAGTAAAAATAGAAATTACAGAGCGAATAGGTTTGCCACTTGAAGAGTTATCTAACTTTGCAACACGGGCAAAGCACTATGGCTTTATTATTGCCCTTGATGATTTTGGAACAGGAGTATCTAACCTTGTGTGGCTCACTGAAATTAACTTCGACATCATTAAAATTGATAAAATATTAACACAATCAATAACGGATGAATTTAAACAGGATATGGTATTAGCCATTATGTCTCTGGTTACAAATCTTAATCGCTTGGTCATTTTTGAAGGGGTTGAGGTGTTTGAAGAATATAACTTCATAAAAGCTTTTAATCCTAATCATCAAATTCAAGGTTGGTATTTTTATAAGTCTTTACCATTAACCGAGCTAAATAAAGCACTGGATGGCCAGCAAGGATGACAATGAAAATAGAAAGTGTGAACACTGAAGATTTCCCAGAACTACTTAGTGTATGGGAAAACTCAGTTCGAGCGACACATGATTTTATAACAGAAGACGACATAGCCTTTTTTAAGCCCATTATAATTGAGCAGGCATTTCCAAATGTTACTTTGAAGTGCATAAAGGATGAACATAAAGCAATTTTAGGTTTTGTTGGTGTTCACGATAGCAAAATTGAAATGTTGTTCATTTTAGATGCCGCAAGAGGTAAGGGGATAGGTAAAGCACTACTTAACTATGCAGTCGAACAATTAGATGCAAGCAAAGTTGATGTCAATGAGCAAAACCCACTTGCTGTCGGGTTTTATAAGCATTTAGGATTTAAAGTAGCCTCACGTTCGCCTTTAGATGATATGGGCAAGCCATTTCCAATATTGCACATGGAACTCCCGTAGGAGCGGATTTTGCCATGAACCATAAATATTCGGCGTTAAAACGCCTCCTACAAACTTTATCCTTGTGGCTTGCTAACTTCTCTTTTAACGCGCTAAAGCACGACCTACAAACGCGCGAAACAAGTTTCACGCCTACGATTTAAAACATTGGGCTCTAGGATTTAGGCTCTAGGACGCGATGTAAAATCGCTGCTACTTGTTCGGCGTTGAAACGCCTCCTACAAACTTTACTCTCGTATCTTACAAACTAAAAAATCATTACTTGTCATACAAAATAATCTATTGTATTTTCAGGGGATTAAGGTTTAAAAATAAAAGGATTTTAGTAATGGTTAAACTAAATGGATTCACAGTTTTAATTTTGATTGCTATCAGTTCGCTAATAACTTATTTGGTTACTTCATCGAGCAACAATAGTGAGGTGACGGCTACCGTAATAGAGAGTCAAGTTAATAGTGATTCTAATAAAGAAGTGATCTCGGCGAATAACAAAGATATACATCAAAGCACTATTCAAGTTAAACAATTAGCCAGTTCAGAGCCTGAAGGTAATAAGGTGAGTGAAGAGCAAGGTCAACAAACGAATTTAGCTGATAGACATTTTTCATCATCAGAATCTGTTACTAATTCATTCATCACTGATAATGGGCAAATTAAACAGCAAAGCGTATTTGGCGCAATCATAATTCCTGAATTTCATGACTTTTTGAATAATGTACGAGTTACTGAAGAAACCGATAATTCAATAGAAAGAGAAGTTAAGCTGCTCGAGATGTTGAGTCAAATTCGCACAAACGACGTTTATGCTGAAGACTTTGCTTGTAGAGGTAAGGTCTGTGCTATGTCATTTCACCATGAGGCTAACTCTGATTTTGATCTTGATAAGTTGAGTACTTTTGATGAAAACTACCTTTTCACAAACACATCAAAAGACGAATCAGGTTCAACAGTGACAAGAGTCTTGTTTATTCAAACAGACAACCCATCTCAATTAGTTTTTACCAATGGCTAGTCTTTGTAAGTCGCTATTTATGGCGACAAAACCTTGAACATTTTCATGTAGGAACGGCTTTTGCCGTGAACCATAAATGTTTGGCTTTGAAACGCCTCTTATAAACAAACGCGCGAAACAAGTTTCGCGCCTACGATTGAAAACATTAGGCGCTAGGATTCAGGCTCTAGGACGCGATGTAAAATCGATGCTACTTGCTCGGCGTTGAAACGCCTCCTACAACTTTCATCTTGTAGCTTGCTAACTTTCCCCTTGTAACTTGTAACTTGTAACTCGTCACTTATCTTTTGCTTAATTTGCTGTTCGCGATATGCTGACATAACGAATATTGAATTACATTGGAATTGAAAATGAAGCTCAATCAGGTGACGTTACCTGTAAAGGATATGAATGAAGCGGTGGCTTTTTACTTAACACTGGGAATGATTCAGATAGTGGATACCCCGCATTACGCACGCTTTCAATGCCCTGATGGTGATGCCACATTTTCGCTATCATTAGAAACCGATAATTATAATAATCATGCGGTAATTTATTTTGAACATGAGCAGCTCGATGAGCTCTACGCAAGCCTTGTTGAAAAAGGCATTAACTTTGAGCAGCCTCCAACAGCACAACGCTACCTATGGAAAGAAGCAATTTTAAAAGACCCATCAGGTAATAAAATTAAATTGTATTGGGCCGGAGAGAACCGCTTAAACCCACCATGGAAAGTAGAAAAAAGAGGATAAATTAAAGGCGCTAGGTCCTAGCGCCTAATATCTAAAAACTAACCTCTTAAAATGTTACTGCTTTTCTTTCAGTAGTTGTTTTAGTTCAGCCATTTCAGCTTGAAGCTGAGCAATTTGCCCTTTGGTTGCTGGCATGTCGGCATCAGATGTTTGCTCTTCACGGGCGTTACGATGCTCTTCAGACATAACTTCTAATATTGCACCAACCATCATGTTTAAAAATACAAAGGCCGTTAAGAAGATAAACGTTAGGTAGAAAATCCAGCTGAGTTCATACACAGCCATCGTTTCATACATAACATCGGTCCAATCCTCAAACGTGGCAATCCTAAATAATGTGAGCATAGAAATAGACACATCACCCCACAGTACTGGATTTATATCAGCAAACAGCATGCTACCCATGGCGGCATAAATATAAAAAATCACAAACATAAGTAGGGCAATATAGCCCATTTGCGGAATAGCTTTTAAAAGCGAGTTAACCAGCAGTCTAAGCTCTGGGATCATAGATACTAGTCGCAGCACGCGGAAAATACGCAGTAATCGAGCGATAAAAATTGTTGATCCAGCTGCAGGATAAAGGCTACCGACCACGATTATGAAATCAAAAATATTCCAACCTTTGCTGAAAAAATCTTTAAAGCCACGGCTTGCGATAAAACGGATCACTAGTTCAACTAAAAAGAATACCGTGATACCTACGTCCATCCAATGTAAAGCAAGCTCAGCTGTAGGATGTAATGAATAGGTATGTGCACCCACTGTTAGTGCTGAAATAACAATGACAGCGATAACAAATGATTGAAAAATTTTACTTTTATCGATACGCTGAAACAGCTCTTGTAACTGCGACAACATCATATAGAACCCTTTGGTAATAATATTTAAACCCACGCAATATACAGGAAAACGCAGCACCAATGTATAACTACATAAAGGAAATTTAATGTTTTTTAATGCTTTAAAATTGGCCATCGCGACTGTTGTAGTGCTCTTGTCAGCTTGCAGCTCAGACGCCCGTTATCATGAAATTCAATCGGCGCGTTTAAGTGAATGCAATCATATGGCAGATAAAGAGTACCATGAGTGTGTAAAGCGCCAGCAAGATGGCTACGAAGAATTTAAAAAACAACAAGCAGAACATGACTAAAACTGAAAAGCGCCAAGATAAGGCTATTCGAGTTGCGTTAACGCAAGCGTGCGAACAAGCAAAAGAACAAGTACACGAATTTTCATGGTTAACGCATACTGCTGATCTAAAAAAACTACCCCAATCGCTTAGAGTAAGTTGTTATTGTAAAGAGCTGCCGATTACAGCTGAGCAAACCCAGTTAATTACCGGTCTAATTATCAAAGAATTGAGTGCAATAGATTTAGCTATCAATGCAAAAGCAATTGCGTTTTTAAAGGAATAATAATGTACTTAAATTTAACCCCTAAACAGATGGTTAGGTTAAATCTAGCCCTTGCTATGTTATTTATTTGTATAGGTGTGTACAGCTTGCAATCAGACTCATTACCTCTTTCAAGTTTTAACGGTTTTATATTTGCAATCGGGTTTATGGTGCAGGCCTATCGCTATACAGAAAAATTTGCAGCCAAAACAGCGCTTAGTAAAACACTCACGGCAACAGACACAAGCCTCACGGTTAAGCAGGTGTATTATGGCGAGCAAGTAGAGACTCTTGAGTTGAGCCGTATTACACAATTGAAAGTTGCTGATAACTATTTAGCTGTCATTTTAGATGGCAACGGCCAAGGCTTCGATTTTCAAATTAAAGGCAAAGCTCAAGCCATTACTGAACGTTTAAATGAAATATTGCCAAAGGAGCTGCTTAAAAACAGCCCAATCAAACAGGTTTAATTTGGTAAGCCAGCTGCAAATGGCTATAATCGGCAAAAATTATTGAAAGAGATATAGCAATGGCAGTGCCTACGCGTTCACAAATTTCAATTGGCTGCGAAGTCAACATTGTATTAAAACAAGATCAACGAACTGGTCAGTTAACTCAAGGTATAGTGTCACGTATTTTAACTAAGTCACCGAATCACCCGCATGGTATTAAAGTTCAACTTGATGATGGTCAAGTAGGGCGCGTGAAAGAGGTTTTATCATGAGTGTTTTAAGCGAAAGTGAATTTTGGCAACTCGTGACCGCCGAAGATAAAACTGCCGAGCCTGAGTCTGTTTGTAATGCATTAAAAGCAAAACTGACTGATTTATCTGACGAACAGCTGATGGAATTTGATAAGCAGTTTAACCTACGTATGCGTAAAGCCTATACCTGGGACTTATTTGGTGCAGCTTATGTAATGGCCGGTTGTAACGATGATTATGGCTTTTCTGAGTTTTTATGTTGGCTTATTTCACGGGGCGAACAGGCTTTTTTAAAGGCGCTTGAAAACCCAGACTCAATTGCTGAGTGTACGCCAGTTTATCATTTAAACGAACAACCTTACCCGTATTTAGATGAGTACGACTTGATTGCCGGTATGTTGTACGAAGAACGTAATGACGACGAACTACCCTTTGTGCCATCAGGCCTTGAGCAACCAAAAGGTAAACGTTTTAAAGATAAAGCAAAGTTTTTAAAACAAACCTACCCAAATTTATACGCCAAGTATTGGCAACAACCGAGTTAAATAAAAGCACCTAAGGGTGCTTTTTTATACTTTTAGGTTACTTGCTGTTACTATGACAACTCAGTAAGTTATTAAATAATATTAATAAAGTGAATGCTAATATGCGTCAGGAGCTTATTGAGCTAAAGCAGTATTTATTAAAAAAAGGCATTAAAAGAGAGGCCTATGCGATTGATACTTTACCAAGAATTGAAGGGCATTGTATTTACGACGCAAAGAGTTATATTGAGGTCTTTTACTTCGAACGAGGGGTAAAATTTCAGCAAAAAACATTCTCTGATGTTGAAGATGCGATAAGTTATTTTAAAGCAGAGTTACTTTCTGACCCCTTTTCTAAAATATAACGTTCATCGGTAAAAAGCTTATTAGCAATTTCTTAGTACCCAAATCTATTCACTTTGTGTTATCTTATTAATGCTGAATTCAGCACTATTTACAATATAAATCAGCAGACTAGATTAAATCGGTTTGCTACAACACATATCAAAGGAAATGACAGTGTCAGAAAATGTATATCAAGCCCCAGAAGCAAACCTCGCTACAGCATCAACAGAAACAACCACTTTAAGCATAAAAGAAATTTTGTTTTCTTTTAAAGGACGTATTCCTCGTAAGACTTATTGGTATTCAGCATTAGGTATGATTTTAGCTTCATTTGTTCTTATGTTTTTAGTAGCACTTTTAACAGGTGGTAATGAGTCTGCTATTTCTGTAATCATGCTTATTCTCTATATTCCGCTAATATGGGTTTCGCTTGCGATTCAAGTGAAACGCTGGCATGACCGTAATAAATCAGGTTGGTGGGTACTAATTAGTTTTGTGCCATTAATTGGTCCTATCTGGGCTTTAATTGAAAATGGTTTTTTAGCTGGTGATGAAGCTGAGAACCGTTTCGGTAAGCCAACTAGTTTATAAGCTATACTATGTGCTCTGAATAGCAGAGCACACAAAGCCAACTTGTCTAATGAATCATTTAAATACAATTCAAATCGCTCGATTTATTATAAGCTTTAGTTGGCTTTATCATGGGCTGATACCAAAACTTATTCACATTGCCCCCCTAGAGCTAAAAATGACAGCCAGTTTTGGTTTTAATCCCGAAATCTCAACGCTCATCACCCGAGCAGCTGGCATAGGTGAAATTATATTTGCCGTGCTGTTTTTTATTTTCTACCGTTCCATCTTAATCAATATTCTCAATATAGCTGCTTTAGTTGGGCTAATGCTGTTTGTTGCTGTTTTACAGCCCGCACTTTTAATCGAAGCGTTTAATCCTGTGACTACAAACATTGCTTTGATCGCCTTTAGCCTCGTGCTCATTAAAGAGCTCAAAGAACCACAGCTCAATGCTTAATACGCCGCACCAGTCGCCAATAACTCAATACACAAAAAAAGAAGAAAAAAAGTTCTTATCTTCTTATTTATTTTTAATAGGGTTATTACAAATAATTGCCGCATTCTATTTTTTGGATTTGCCTAAAAAAGAGCAACTACTAGATGAGCAGGGCGTAGTACAACGCTTTTATGCATCACATAGAAATTGTGGCAAATTTAAATGTAAACTCATGACAGTTGTTGGTACTGAGAAGACGACTACATTCCTTAGGCCAACTAACTTACCAATAGGCTTAAAAGATAGTGTTCATATTTTGGCTTCGTATGATAAAAGTGCCGAAGCGTATAAAGTTCATCAATTAAAACTTAATGGTAAGATGATTCAAAGTTATGAACAGGCGCTATTTAAAAGCAACATAGCTCGTATATTGCTTGGTATTTTTGGCCTGATCTTGATTGTTTTTAGTTTAATCAACAAGTTTAAAACTAAACCGCGTAACAACGCTTAATTTCGTCAATCATAGCGTTTGCTAAAGGCGAGCTGGCGTTTGTTTTTGAGGTGATTAATACCACAGGAATATCGTAGTGATATTTGTTTGGCTGAACAGCCTTAAAAATGCCTTTATCGACCCAGAACTGTGCATAGTGATCAGGTAAATAACCAATAAACTCACCAGATAAAATTAAATGTGCAATCCCTTCATCATGGTAGGCAACGGCACTATTTTGATAGTTTAAGCCATCATTTCGGCTTTCTTTATCACGCATGTAGTTACTGGTAATCACTTCAGCTTCTTTGAGCAGCTCATTTATTTTCTTGTCTTCACAATTAAATAACGGGTGACCGACTGCGCAATACAGAAAGTTGGTTTCGTTATGTAGGGCGGTGTAATCTAATCCGCGAATATGATGGCGGCTAACACCAATCCCCACTAACGAGCGGCCATTGGCTACTGCGGTTTCTACCTCTCGTGCTTCACATACGTTAATATCGAACTGAATGTTTTTACCTTTTCCTTTTAACCTTGCAATAGCACGGGGAACGGCACAGCGTGGATCGCTAACCATGGTATCTATCATGGCGATACTTAAACGTCCCGATAACTCATTTTTAGAGCTTGCTACGGTATTAGCAAAGGCTTCGCATTGCTGAAGCAGTTCAATCGATGCCTGATAGGTGATAGCTCCTGCATCTGTAATTTCAAAGCCACTGCGGCCACGTTTACATAATTTAATGCCAAGCCTTACCTCTAAATCAGATAAATGTGCACTGATGGTTGAACGGCCAATATTTAAACGTGACTCTGCGGCTGAAAGCCCGCCACACTCAACAATCGCTACAAAAACGCGCAATAAGCGCAGGTCTACGTCATGAACTTGCATAGCAATTCTTTTAGTTCGATAAATCTGGAATGAATAACGATAATTATGCATTTGTAAAACAACTAGAGCAAGCTAGACTCCCTCTAAATAAAACTAATCCTGTTCTTTAGGAGTTATAAATGACATTTAAGTATGGTGTTGACCAATTAACGTTAGATAGCGTTAATGCTATTGCAGCCGGTACGTTACAGGCAGAGCTTTGCCAAGAAGCAATTGATAAAATTAATAAAAGCCGCCAAAATGTAGACAAAATGGCTGCCTCAGATAAAGCCATTTATGGTATCAATACTGGCTTTGGTCCATTATGTGATACACAAATTTCTCCAGAAGAAACTAACCTACTACAAAAGAACTTATTGATCACACACGCTGTTGGTGTGGGTGAGCCAATCGCTAAACCTATTTCAAAGCTAATGCTAATCACCAAAGTACATGCATTAAGCCAAGGTTTTTCAGGTATTCGTTTAACCGTTGTTGAGCGTATGCTTAAGTTTATTGAACTTGATATCATTCCTGTTGTACCAGAGCAAGGCTCAGTAGGCGCATCGGGCGACTTAGCACCGTTATCGCACTTATTTTTACCTCTTCTAGGTGAAGGTGAGTTTTGGGTAAACGACACAATCAAGCCAGCAGCAGAAGTATTAAAAGAGCACGGTTTAGCGCCTTTAGATTTACATGCTAAAGAAGGCCTAGCATTAATTAATGGTACTCAGTTTATTTTATCTCATGCCATTACTGCGCTTACTAAAATGCGTTACCTATTAGACCTTGCAGACATCGCAGGTGCTATGAGTATTGAAGGTATGCAAGGTAGCGAATCACCATTCCGTGAAGAGTTACATGCTATCCGTGCTTTTAAAGGTAACATCGAAGTTGCAGCGCGTATGCGCAGCTTTTTTGCAGGCTCTGAAAACATGGCTTCACATACTGATTGTGACCGTGTTCAAGACCCTTACTCACTGCGTTGTATTCCTCAAGTTCATGGTGCATCACGTAATGCGTATTACCACTTAAAAGAACTTGCTGAAACAGAAATGAATTCAGTTACAGATAACCCAATTGTGATCAGCGAAGAAGAAGCAATTTCGGGTGGTGGTTTCCACGGTCAACCACTTGCTATGGTATTAGATTATGCTTCAATTGCAGCAGCAGAGCTTGGTAACATTGCTGATCGTCGTTGTTACTTGCTACTTGAGGGCTTACATGGTTTACCGCGTTTATTAACGTCATCGGGTGGCTTAAACTCTGGCATGATGATCCCACAATACGTGACTGCGGCATTGGTTACAGAAAACAAATCTTTGTGTTTCCCACCATCAGCGGACAGTGTACCAACATCAATGGGCCAAGAAGATCACGTATCTATGGGTAGTATTTCTGGTCGTAAGTTAAACCAGATTTTAGGTAATCTTGATAAAATCTTTGCAATTGAGCTTATGTATGCAGCGCAAGCAATTGAATTTAGACGTCCTAATAAGTGTTCTGACATCATTGAAGAAAACTTTGCATTAATTCGCAGCAAAGTTGCCAAATTAGAAGAAGACCGCTTACTTAAGCCTGATATTGATGCCATGGTAGAACTTGTTAAATCGCAAGCGTTTAAAGTTAACTAAGGGAGCAAATAATGACTTTTCAAGAACAAATTAAGCAAGGTATCCCAAGCGTATTGCCAGAGCCAAAACCGTATCCAAGCGATGCAAACCGAGCTCCAAAACGTAAAGACATTTTATCGGCCGACGAAAAGCAATTGGCTATTCGTAACGCATTGCGCTATTTCCCTAAAGAATGGCATCAAGAATTAGCTGCTGAATTTGCTGCTGAGCTCAAACAATTTGGCCGTATTTACATGTATCGCTTTAAACCTAACTATGAGCTTAAAGCGCGCTCGATCAGTGATTACCCGGCTAAATGCGAACAAGCTGCCGCTATCATGTTAATGATCGACAATAACCTTGACCCTGCTGTAGCACAGCACCCAGAAGAGCTAATCACTTACGGTGGTAACGGTGCGGTATTCCAAAATTGGGCGCAGTACTTATTAACCATGAAGTACTTAAGCGAAATGGAAGAAGACCAAACGCTACACATGTATTCGGGTCACCCTATGGGGTTATTTCCATCATCAGTTGAAGCACCGCGTGTGGTTGTGACAAACGGTATGATGATCCCGAACTATTCAAAACCGGATGACTGGGAAAAATTCAATGCACTAGGTGTAACTCAATATGGTCAAATGACTGCGGGTTCATTTATGTACATTGGCCCGCAAGGTATCGTTCACGGTACAACCATTACGGTAATGAATGCGTTCCGTAAAGTACTTGCAAAAGGCGAATCACCAAAAGGTAAGATCTTCTTAACTGCTGGTTTAGGCGGTATGAGTGGTGCTCAGCCTAAAGCGGGTAACATTGCTAACTGTATTACCGTGTGTGCCGAGGTTAACCCTAAGGCGGCTATTAAGCGTCATCAACAAGGTTGGGTAGATGAGCTAATCGATAACATGCCAGAGCTTGTTGAGCGTGTACGTACTGCTCAGCAAAATGAAGAAGTGGTTTCGATTGCCTTTATTGGTAACGTAGTTGATGTATGGGAAAGCTTCTTAGCTGAAGATATTTTCATTCACTTAGGTTCAGACCAAACTTCACTTCATAACCCATGGTCAGGCGGTTACTACCCGGTTGATATCAGCTATGAAGAGTCAAATCGTTTAATTCGTGAAGAGCCAGAAGTATTTAAAGAAAAAGTACAAGCGACGCTTAAGCGCCACGCCGATGCTGTTAACAAGCACACGGCAAAAGGCACTTACTTCTTTGATTACGGTAATGCGTTTTTGTTAGAAGCATCACGCGCTGGTGGCGATGTAATGGCTGATAATGGTATTGATTTTAAATACCCATCGTACGTACAAGATATTCTTGGCCCAATGTGTTTTGATTACGGCTTTGGCCCGTTCCGTTGGGTATGTACCTCAGGTAAGCCAGAAGATCTAGATAAAACAGATGCGATTGCTGCAGACGTTTTAAATAAAATCATGGCGGACTCGCCAGAAGAGATCCAACAGCAAATGCAAGACAACATCACGTGGATCAAAGATGCGAAGCAAAACAAACTTGTTGTAGGTTCTCAAGCTCGTATTCTTTATGCAGACGCACAAGGCCGCGCTGAAATTGCTAAAGCCTTTAATGATGCCATTAATCGTGGTGAAATTGGTCCAGTTGTACTTGGTCGTGACCACCATGACGTAAGTGGTACTGATTCACCTTTCCGCGAAACATCAAACATTTATGACGGTAGCCGCTTTACAGCAGATATGGCTATTCATAACGTAATTGGTGATGGTTTCCGTGGTGCAACATGGGTATCTATCCATAATGGTGGTGGTGTAGGCTGGGGCGAAGTGATCAACGGTGGTTTTGGTATGCTACTAGATGGTAGTGAAGCTGCCGAGCGTCGTCTGAAATCTATGCTATTATTTGATGTAAACAACGGTATTGCTCGTCGTAGTTGGGCTCGTAACGAAGAAGCTAATTTTGCAATTAAACGTGAAATGGCTCGTACGCCTAAACTTAAAGTGACCTTGTCTAATAACGTTGATGATGAAGTTTTATCAAACTTAGATTTCTAAGTTGTGTCAATGCAAAAAGGCTATGTTGTACACGCAACATGGCCTTTTTTATTGCCTAAAATTTTTAAATAGCGCATTGTTTAGGTAATAAATTTTTGGCTTAGCTAATGAGGAGATAGAGATGACTAAAACACTGACGGGTGAATGTTGCTGCGGTGCAGTGAGTTTTAAAGTTGATGATAAATTTAGGCGTTTTTACTTCTGTCATTGTGAACAATGTCGAAAACTGAGCGGAACAGCTCACGCTGCAAATTTGTTTACCTCACCAGGTGCTATCGAATGGGTAAAAGGTCAACAGCATATAACGCGGTTTAATTATCCTGGTCGTGCATTATCTAGAGCGTTTTGTAAAACCTGTGGCTCTGCGCTGCCATTTGAATCACAAGACAGTAAATACCTACTTGTACCTGCAGGTAGTTTAAACGAAGAGCCAAGTAAAGAATTAGACGCGCAAATATTCTGTGAAGAACAAACTGAATGGCATAGAAAAGGCTTAAATGGCAAAAAGTTGATTGGCTTGGGTCGCGATTAAGCGTGATTTAAGAGTAAAGTTAGCGAGATACAAGGGTAAAGTTAGCGAGGTACGAGAGTAAAGCTTGTAGGGGGCGTTTCAATGCCGAACAAATAGCAGCGATTTTACATCGCGTGCCAGAGCCTGAATTCTAGCACCTAATGTTTTCAATCGTAGGCGTGAAACTTGTTTCGCGCGTTTGTAGGTCGTGCTTTAGCGCGTCAAAAGAGAAGTTAGTGAAATACTAGAGTAAAGTTTGACCAATTAATCGAGTTTGATTAATCTTTAAGATACATTTTAAAAGGAGGTTTAATATGTTTAAAGTTTTAACCTTAGCTGCTTTAGTCTCGTTAGCAGTACCTACAAACGCAAATGAAATGACAGCCGAGTTTCTTAAAAATGAGCTAGAAATCGCTCATTCTCAGTACATCAAAGGTTCAAGCGATAGTGCGCTTTATGCGTTAAATGCACTCGCAAGAATTCTTGAGCTTGATAGCGCTAAAACGCTGCAAACAGAGTTAGGCCCTAATAATCTTGCTTTTACTTATCTTCGGATTGGACTTATTCATGAGCAAGCTGGTGATCAGCAGCTTGCCAATAGCTTCTTCACCAAAGCGATGAATGCTCAGCAAGGCGAAAAAAGTCAGCTTGCAGAGCTTAAAGCTTATGTAACTAAATTAGACAAATCAGTAAAGAGTTAGCGAGATACTAGAGTAAAGTTTGTAGGAGGCGTTTCAACGCCGAACATCGAAGGTTCACGGCTGAAGCCGTTCCTACTTGAAAATTACCACGGTTTTTGTCGCCATAAATGGGCGATCTACAAGGGCACTATCGTAGGCGTGAAACTTGTTTCGCGCGTTTGTTTTTAAATGGTCGCGGCGGAAAGACGCCGCTGCTTGTGAAAGTGTATAGGCTCTAACATCCTGACTCGCAACTCGCAACTTTAATCTTCTTTCTTTGCTTTTTTCGCGAGAATCTCAACTTCTGCTTTTTCGGTTACACCTGCCATACTAAGGGCTGTGCTGCCTACCGATTCATATTCAAGTTTGATTTTATCGAGTTTAGCGTCGTTTTTGTCTGGTAAGCTTAAACTACGTGACGACATCCCTTTGGTTAAAACCCCTAGGTTATCAAACACTTTTTCTTCACCGTTATTCATAACAACTTTAATTTTCTTAAGATTCACAGTGCCATGGGTACATTTAATTTTAATATGGCTGTAGTTGCTGCTGGTGATAGGATTAACGGTATCGGTTTCGCTTTTGTAGCTGACTTTTTTCTCGGCGATGGACTTCCAGTCGTCATCACTGGCTAGGCTTTGTGTGCTAGCTAGGGTTAAAAATGTTGTTAAAGCGATGAGTTTGATTATTTTCATTTGATTCCCTCCAAAAATTTTCATCATTAAAATTTATAGCACATAAACAGATTGGTTGCTTATGCAAAGTACATAAAATAGAACCAAAAGCATTTTTTTATCGTATTAACTAATGCGTTATAAATTCACCAACCTTAATCAGCATGCTATGCTAGTAAAGTGTCTATAAGTTTATGGATTTTCAATGAGATATTACTTTTGTTTAGTGGCTTTTTTACTATCAACCTCGTCAATTGCTAGTGCTCTACTTGATGTGAAGCCGAGCAATAAAACGCAGTTTTTGGCTCTGATTAAAGATAAACAAGGTGATTACAAAGTGAAAGCAGGCAGTGATGTGGTTTGTCAAAACGCCTCCTTTTCATTGATAAAAGAAACAACTCAAGGATTTAGCTTAGGAACATTAATCGACTTTAGTGACTTACATAACGGTACGCAGGTAAAGAAGATCCCAAATTTTTGTGTTGTCAGCTCGAAGTTAAAATACTTTGTAAATGGGATTGTCAGAACTAAGCGCTACTTTCGCTGTGAAAATGAAGACGATAACGGTTCAACAACTGAAGATCTGCGTTTTAAAGATAATGGAAATATCACTTACACACTGAATAAACCTGAAGTTTCATGTGTGTTTGAAAAGCAATAAATGTTTGTCTCACGCAATTTCAAGCCTATTATGGGCTTTTATTTTTAATTGAAAATTCTATGACTAGCCAATTTATTCAAGCACTTTTAGTTATCGCTGCCTTTTACATTGCAAGCCTGCTTATAGACCATGCTATTAAACAATTTCAACGACGCTTTGATTCAACCGCTCTTGAAACTTTTCGGCTTATTTCTAACTCGCAGCGTGCTATTTTATTATTCATTGGTATTGTGCTTGCGTTATCGAAACTGGGTTTTGACGTTGCCGCTTTAGTTGCCGGCTTAGGCCTAACAGGCTTTGCTTTGGGTTTTGCGTTGAAGGATGCTATTTCGAATCTAGTAGCAGGTATCATGATTGTGCTTTATAAGCCCATTAAGCTTGGTAATTACATTGAAGTGAGTAATTCAAAGGGCACAGTGATTGACCTTAATTTGCGCTATATCACAATTAAAGGCGAGGGAGCGGTGCATTTAATTCCTAACTCTTTAATTTTAAGTAATAAAGTGTCAATCATTGATCGCGAAGACGATTAAGCACAAATTTTTGCCATAAAAAAAGCAGCCTAGGCTGCTTTTTTAAGTTTTAGCAAATTACATTTGAGATTGCAGGTAATTCTCAAGCCCTGCGGTTTTGATTAACTGTTGCTGTGTTTCAAGCCAATCAATCTGTTCTTCTTGCTCATTTAAGATGTTATCTAACGCTTCACGGCTGATGTAATCTTTTTTCTCTTCAGCAAGTTTAATTGCCGCTTTAAGATCGACTAATGAATCAAGTTCAAAGCTCATGTTAGCTTCGATCATTTCTTCTGAGTTTTCACCAATACGTAGGCGACCTAAATCTTGTAAGTTTGGTAAACCTTCTAAAAACAAAATACGCTCAATTAAACGGTCGGCGTTTTTCATTTTTTGAATAGATACTTTGTAATCAGCTTTGTCTAATTTTGAAAAACCAAAATCTTTAAACATACGAGCGTGTAAAAAGTATTGGTTAATACCCACTAATTCATTCGCTAATACTTTATTAAGTGCAGCAATGACGCTTTTATCGCCTTTCATACAATTAGCCTCTATTCGCCCATTTGAGATTGATGGTAGTTTTGGCTACCAATTTTGTCGATTAGACCCAGCTGTTGTTCTAACCAGTAAACATGATCTTCTTCTGTATCAAATAATAGCTTTTCAAGCACTTCGCGTGATTGATAGTCTTTTTCTTGTTCACAAATTGAAATAGCTTCTTTAACGCAGTCAACAACTTCTAGCTCAAGTGTTAAGTCATTTTGCATCATGCTTTTAACGTCTGAGCCAATTAATAAATCACGACGTTTAGTCATGTTTGGTACGCCTTCTAAAAATAGAATACGTTTTATCAACCAATCAGCGTGGTCTTTTTCTTCTTCCATTTCGTGGTTAAGACGCTCATACAGCTTATTTAGGCCCCAATCGTCATACATACGAGAATGAATAAAGTATTGATCTATAGCAGCTAATTCGTTTGCGAGTAGTTTGTTAAAACTATCTATGACTTTTTGGTTACCTTTCATAATGCTGTCCTCGAATTCCAAGTTGCGATAATTGTAGTATATAAAAATAAGATTGCAAACATTTTCCTTTGTAAATCAGTTGTTTACTATTGAGTGTGATTCTCGTTTAAGTTTGCGTTAATGGTTGATAAATGAACAATTTATCGTTTCTATTCTTAAATGAAAAAGCCCTTACTAAGAAGGGCTTGTTGCTCTAAACAAAAACTGCTTTAGAAGCTATAAGTTGCACCGAGTGTCATGGTCGTACCTAAACCTTTAATGTTATAGCCACCATAAGTATAAGACTGCGCACGGGCAGGGTAGTAATCATTATTAAATAGGTTTTCTACACCCATAAACGCTTGCCAGTTGTTGCTAAAGTTATAACGACCGCTTAGGTTAAATAGGTTGTAACTGCTAATTGGACCTTGATCACCAACAAAGTCACCCTCTGCATTTGGCTCAAAGCGTTTGCGTGAACCAACATATAAATAACTCACAGTGAGTGATAATTCATCATTTGGTTGCCAGTTTAAATTAGCAGTACCTTTTGGTGGGCTTATTTGGCGAGAGCCTAAGTAAATGTCGTCTTCGGTGTTCTTACCTTCAACATAGCTGTAGGTTGCAACAAGTTTGAGGGTTGGATTAATTTTATAATCGATTAGTGTTTCGTAACCCCAGATCTCTTGTGGCGCTCTTACTGGCTCATAGACACCCGTTACCTCATTAAAGCTATTAGTGGTGCCAAACTCAGATGTACTGCGGTAAGCTGCAAATTCAAAACGTAAGTCATCAAACTGTGATGTAAAGCCAATTTCATAGTTATCGATGATTGATGCTTCTGTTTGAATTAGGCCAATATCATTTACTGTTGCAGAACGTAATAACCGGCCAATATCTGAGATATCAGAACCTTGTGAATAATTGGCAAACGGGCTGAAGGCATCAAGCAAATTGTATTTAACACCTACGTTATAGGTGGTTGCATCGTAATCAATAGTGTCACCCTTTACACTAAGTGGCACTGAGCACTGTGTTTCTGAGCGACAAAGCTTTAAGGTGTTGTAGTCATCAACGGTTAAATCAATACTCTCTTGGCGCACACCCGCTTTAATGATTAAATCATTATCGATAACCCACTTTGTTTGTAAAAAGCCAGCAAGGCTTTCCATATCCATCTCTGGTACCCAAACACGGCCATCAACAAGCGGTTGAGAAGTCACATCATTCAGTGCATCTAGGCCATAAATAAAGGTGGCTTCAACATTGTCAAAATCAACAAGGGTATTAAAGGTAGCGCGCGCCCCTTTCTTTTCTGAGCGAATAATTGATTGGCCGCCTTCGTAACCTTCGTCTGGATTAGCTAAGTTTGTAGAAAAGAAAAACACATTCTCGATGTCTTGCATGTAAAGATCGAGCGTCATTTGTGTATTAGTAAATAGGGCGTAGTCTGTATATTTTAAGGTTATGTTTTCGTTACCGTCTGGGCCTTGTGGTTTACCTTGCTTTTGAAGCTCTTTAGGTACATGAATCGCATAAGTTTTTTCTCCATCGTTCAGGTTACCAACAACGTCACCTAAATCGGTTTTTTGTTGAGAACTAAAGTAGTTGTAGCTAAATTGCAGCTGCTTCTCATCATCAAAATCATAGCCGAGTTTGGTAAAGTAGTTTTCTGTTACTGCATCAGATAAACCATACTGCAAGCCAAGAATATCGCCTTCGGCGTCACGTTGAACACCATTTTCTTCGTAACTTGCGGTAAATAAATAGCTAATTTTATCAGCACGACCATTAATTGCTGCAGAGACTCGCGCACCGGCGCTTTCTTCTAATTTAACTGCACTAAAACGTGACGATAGGCTGATCTCACCTTCTGGCTGACCATCACTTGTTGCCTGCTTTGTGATGTAGTTAATGATACCGCCCGATGCACCATTACCATAAACAGAGGTAGCGCCTTTGATCACTTCGATACGAGCAATGGCGCTTGGATCGAGTGTTTTAACCCCTAATGAGCCGTTTCTGAGTGGTGTAGATTGTGGCACTCCATCGATCATTACAAGTGGTGCACGACCACGTAAACTCTGACCTGTATTACTCGAACTGCCGGTATCTGGTGCAAGGCCTGGTACCAGTTGCGCAAGTAAGCTTTGTAATTCTGGATTAACTTTTAAATGTTCTTCAATTTGCTGTTGGCTAATAATAGTGACAGAAGCTGGGACTTCATCAATGCTTTCAAATACACGGCTGCCTGATACAACAACGTGTTCCATTTCTTCTGCGGTAAGGTTTTTATTGATGGCATCATCAGCAAATGATTGGCTGCTAATTGCAATAGCGACCAGAGTCAGAGAGGTTTTTAACATGCTTGTCCTTAATTCTTGTTTGATTGTGCGGCAGTCTAAATGTAAAGAAGAGTAAAGGCAAGGTTAATGATAATGATTTGCAATAAGTTCTTTGGTTCTGTTATATAGCGATGAATTTAGCATCCACGAATGTTCAATGGATGCTTAATAGGTGAGTATTATATTTGAACCCTTACTAATTTTGCGTGTTCAGAGTATTGGTTTTAAAGCGCTAACATAGGTGTTACTGATATTTCTGATGTTAGCTAGCAGCACCCAAATTTGTGAATAAACAGTTGATATAGCGATGTGGTTGATTGCCACTTTAGCATCAAGTGTTTTGACACCAATTTTACACATTCATGTGATTATATATACGCAGTAATATAGCTTTGGCCGAGAATATGAATTCGTTTAATGATGAAAGGCCGTTGTATAATTAATCTGTCAGATAAAGTGTCTATTTGTAATGCCGTTTGTAACAAAAGTAAACACCTGATATCGTAAAAAATAACGGTGATAAAGCAAATATCAACCACAATAATTGCACAATTGGGCCTGCAAAATCACCAATATGAAACTTATATTTGAAGTTCCAAGTTTGAGTGGTCAAAGAGCTTTCGCTGGCATCATAACTTGCTACAATATCGGCTGAATATGGGTTTGCCCATACCCAACTATAGGCATGGCTTTCACCCGGATTCTCTATTCTAAATCCTATGTTGTCACTTGGTTTTTTCGGTAAATAAATTCTAAATAACTTGCCTTCAGGAAATACAGTTTGTGCGTTATTAAATGCTTTTTGTACCTGAAAAGGCATATCCGCTGAAGGGGGAATAACCGCTGGCGGTTTAGGTCTATCTTCAACTGTGCCTTGCATCACAAATTCTAATACGGCTTTGGTTTGTTCTTTCCAGTTAAACGCCATACCTGTGTAAGCAATTAAAATGAGTGGAATTAAAAAATACACACCCAAAACGGTATGTAGCTGATACATCAGTACTCTAAACTTTGCTTTACGCTTAATAGCCAAACGTTTCATACGATTTTTTGGCTTAACCCAAATATAAAAGCCGAGCAGAATTTCAATAATAAGAATGAGCGCACACACCGATACCCAGTTTCTTAGAGGGCGGCTTTTATCGCCATCTTCATAAAGCAGCCAGCGGTGCAAAGCCATGGTAAAGCCATAAATCGTACTGTAATAATCGTATTCATGTAAAACCTGACCATTGTATGGATTAACACTCACATAGCGGTTATTTGCTAGTTGTAATTGCCACGCTAGATCACTGCGCTGCTCTGGCATTACCAGAGTAACAGGTTGTTTAGTTGACGCTGAAACGTGATTGATGAGGTTATCAAAATCAAGTGCTGAAGCCGCTGGCGTTACTGTCCATCTATCACTTTGAGTAAGGTTTTGAATGTCTTTTGCGTAAATAAGCAAAGCACCGGTCAAACTTAAACAAATTAAAAATAAACCGCTTACTAAGGCAAGTAATAGATGCGTACGACGTAACCACAACTTCAACAAGATTTGTTCCTTCAGTTTGCTTTAACACAAAACTGAATAGTAAATGATAACGCGAAACATTTACACTAAAACTTGTTCAATGGTACAGCTTTCAATTGCAAAGTTGTTATGTAAAAAGTGACGTATATCATCGTTACTGATGCTTTGCTTGGCACGAAACTTTAGCTCGCAATGAACGTGATGATCATCTATCTGCCATGTTTTAAGGTAATCAACATCAGTGATTGCAAATTGGGCTTTAAGCCTATTTATAGCGTCTGTTACAGCAAAATTATCAGGGGCTGCTTGCATTAAAATTTTACTACTGGCAATTAACAGTAAAATGCCGTGATAAATGACATACATTGAAATCAGCATAGTGGCAATTAAATCAACAATATACCACTGGTAGAGAATGATTAAGGTACCCGCAATGATTACCACAACTGAGGCTAGTGCATCAGACACATTATGTATAAACGCAGCACGAATATTCATACTGTCTTTTGCACCTGCTTTGTAAGTTAATAGGGCGGTGACAAGATCAACAACCAGCGCAAGACCCGCAACCCAAATGATGATCCAGCCATCAATGGGGTCGGGGTTTAAATAGTTGGTGATCGCTTCAAAAATTAAGTAACCACCAATCACAATTAAACTTAAACTGTTAAATAGCGTGGCTAAAATTTCTGCACGTTTATAACCATATTGATAACGATCATTAGCAGGTTTGGCACCAATTTTTCGGGCAATTAGGGCAATGAATAACGACGAGGCATCGCTTAAATTGTGCAGCGCATCAGCAATTAACGATAAGCTGCCAGAAACGAGGCCGCCAATCACCTGAGCGACAGTTAATAACACATTAATTGCAATTGCCAGCATGAGTTGGCGGGTGCTTTGGTTATTTGTATCGTGATGATGGTGGTGTCCGTGTCCCATATAAATACCTAGTTATTGATTTGCTTTATTTTTATACCATGCGTGCCTTTGTAATAAAATGTTTGTATTGGTTTGTTCGCTAACAGATTATAATTTTCTGTTCAAATGCGGGTGGATTTGTTAATTTAGCGCCGATGTACCAATTTTTAGGCTCAATGTGAAAGCTGCATTTATTATTTTGATTAGCGTATTATTGCTCCAGCCACTGCTGGATAGCTTTGATGTGGCCGATCATAATGTTGCGTTTAATCACACCTCGGTACTGCTATCAGAAGAAATTGACCTTGAAGCTCATTGCGCTGCCAATGGCGATCATCTACTACATCAATCAGAGCATGACGAGCTTAGCAAACAGTTGTCTGACTCAGCCGAGAAAGGCCATTGTCATGTTTGTCACAGCCCTGGCATTTTTAGATTCGCTGCAATTGTCTGAACCTACTGGTGTCTATTTCACTAAAATTGAATCACTTGATTTCAACTTCAAATCGCCTGACTTAGCACCGCTACATCGCCCACCTATTTTAGCTCTTACTTAATCCCAAACCCTTTTTAGATGTTATTTGGGCTTAGCCCATTTTAAGTAAGAGACAATATATGTATTTAAGAAATTTTATGCGTTATGCATTGCTGTGCGTATGCTACATGACTGTGACAAATATTTATGCGACAGAACAAGCGCATAATCATCAAGAAAATGAGCAAGCTGAACATGCTAATGAAGTCAGTTTAACTGAGCAGCAACAGCAACTAGCTAATATCAAGGTTGAGCGCCTTGTACTGAAAAAATACAAGGAAACCTTGTATGCACCGGGCGAAATTAAAGCCAATGGCTATGCCAGTTATTTAGTGTCACCGCGTGTTGATTCAATTGTTGTAAAGCGCCATGCCTTATTAGGGCAGCATGTGAATAAAGGAGACTCTTTAGTCACTTTATTTAGTGGCGAAGTGGCCAGCCAGCAAACTGAATTTAGGTTAGCTGAAGCCGAGTTAAAACGGCTAACTAAAATGACAGCTGGCACGGTAAGCAAAAAGAAAATTCTAACTGCTAAAGCTGAATATGAAGTCGCTTATAGCCGATTAGTTGCCTTTGGTTTATCAAAACAAGCTATTGCAAAAACACTCACTATAAACCCAGAAAAACTCGGTGAATACACCTTGTTTGCACAAACATCGGGGGCTGTTTTAACCGATAACTTTGCCCAAGGTCAGCGAGTCGATTCGGGGATTGAGTTGATGCTAATAGCCGATGAATCAGCGCTTTGGGTTGCTGCTCAGCTTTCAGCTAATCAAGACCGTACTATCAGTAATGGCTCTAGGGCGCTGTTAGAAGTTAACGGTAATCGCTATCCAGCAACAGTTATTCAAGAAGCACATACCATTGATGAACAAACACGCTCACGCACCGTTAGGCTCGAGGTAAAAAACACTCAGCATAGTTTGCATCCAGGCATGTTTGCCGATGTGTATTTTCAATTTGAAACGGATAAAGCAGTACTTGCTGTACCTGAAAATGCATTAACTCGCAGCGCAGATGGTGACTGGCAATTGTTCGTCGTTGATGACGATGGCGGCTTTGTCGCCCAAGAAGTGAACCTCGGCAGACGTTTTGGCGATTATCGTGAAGTGCTGGATATTCAAGCCGGGCTTGAAGTTGTCACCCAAGGTGCATTTTTTATTGCATCACAACTAGCTAAAGGCGGATTTGATCCGCATAACCACTAGAGGTGACGCATGTTTAATTTATTAATTGAGGCGGTGATAAAGAACCGTCTACTTGTGCTTTTGGCCTTACTTACGGCGATTGCGGTGAGTGCATTTATGATCCCAAAACTCAATTTAGATGCCTTTCCTGATGTTACGAATGTGCAAGTGGCGGTGAATACCGAAGCACCAGGGCTTGCGGCTGAAGAAGTTGAGCAACTGATCACATACCCGATAGAAGCCGTTATGTATGCACTGCCTGATGTAGAGCAGGTTCGTTCTATTTCTAAAACGGGTTTATCGGGTGTTACTGTTGTGTTTAAAGAAGGGGTTGATATTTACTTTGCTAGGCAACTGGTTTTTGAACGTTTGCAGTCTGCTAAAGAGTTGATCCCATCTGGTGTGGGTATGCCAACCATGGGCCCTAATACATCAGGGCTTGGGCAAGTCTATCAGTATTTACTTGAAGCAAAGCCGGGTGCAAACATTGATAGTATGGCACTGCGTAGTTTAAATGATTGGGTGGTTAAATTACTTATTTTACCTATTGATGGTGTGACCGATATTCTGTCATTTGGCGGTGAGGTTAAGCAGTATCAAGTGAACATAAACCCCAATAAGCTACTTGCTTATGACTTAACACAGCAAGATGTTAGTAACGCCCTAGATGCTAACAACAATAATGTGGGTGGCTGGTATATGAACCGGGGCCAAGAGCAGCTTGTTATTCGTGGTACAGGTTGGTTTACGCCAGGAGACAAAGGGCTTGCTGAGATTGCGCAAACGCCTATCAAAACCATTGATGGTACGGTCGTTAAAGTGGCTGATGTTGCGACTATTGAGCTTGGCAGTGAGATTCGCCAAGGTGCAGTTACCTTGTCTAAACGCAATGATAAAGGCGAAGTAGTTAATCGTGGTGAAGTGGTTACTGGTATCGTGCTCAAACGGATGGGTGCAAATACCAAGCAAACGATTGATGGCATAAACGCGCGTATCGAGATGATAAATCAAGCATTGCCAAAGGATGTTGAATTTAAAGCCATTTACGACCAAGCAGAGCTTATCAGCCAAGCAGTACAAACGGTTATTGATGCACTGCTTTTATCTTTTGTCTTTATTATCATAGTATTAGCACTATTTTTGCTTGATTTAAGAGCGACATTTTTGGTGTTATTGTCGATCCCTATCTCGATTGGTTTAGCACTGAGTGTAATGGCATGGCTGGGATTATCGGCAAACTTAATGTCGTTGGGTGGGATTGCTGTTGCCATTGGTATGCTGGTGGATGGCTCTGTAGTGATGGTTGAGAATGTATTTAGGCACTTAGGGCTTAAGCATAATCAACATAAGCCTTCTTCGGAGCTGGTTGCAATTGCTGCAAAAGAAGTTGCGCGGCCTATCTTTTTTGCTTCTTTGATTATTCTAACGGTATTTTTACCACTGTTTAGTTTTGAAGGCGTTGAGGCTAAGCTATTTCAGCCAATGGCTGTGAGCATTATGCTGGCAATTATTAGTGCAGTGATCGTTGCCTTGGTTGTAGTGCCAGCTCTGTGTGTGTACTTATTTGCTAAGGGCGTGACAGTAAAGCAAAGTATTTTGTTAAAACCTATCGATATGCTTTATCAAAGGGCTTTACAAAAAGCATTGCAGGCTAAACGCGCCGTTTTAGTTATAGCAGGGTTATTACTGATTGTAGCTGCCGTTATGCTACCAAGGCTGGGTACTGAATTTGTACCAGAGCTTGAAGAAGGCACTATCAATCTACGTGTGACACTTGCTCCCTCTGCAAGTCTCGATACAGCAATCTCAGTTGCACCAAAGCTTGAAGCCATGTTGCTTGAATTTAGTGAGGTGGAATATGCGCTGAGCCGAATCGGTCGGGCTGAAGTAGGGGGCGATCCTGAACCGGTTAACAACATTGAAATCTATTTAGGCTTAAAACCTCATGAGCAATGGGTTAACGCGAAAACACGTGTTGAATTGCAAAAACTAATGGAAGCCAAGCTTGAGCAATTCCCAGGGCTTTTGTTTAACTTTTCACAGCCTATAGCAACCCGAGTAGATGAGCTTTTATCGGGTGTTAAAGCGCAATTGGCCATTAAGTTATTTGGTAGTGACCTAGGCGTTTTAACTGAAAAAGGCCAACAAATTGAGCAGCTTGTTCAGCAAATACCTGGCGCTAAGGATGTCGCGATGGAGCAAATAGGCGGCGAAGCACAGCTTATAGTTAAACCCAACCGTTTGGCGTTGTCGCGCTTTGGCTTATCGGTGGCTGATTTGATGGATGTAGTTCAGCACGGTATTGGCGGGCAATCGGCAGGGCAAATCATTAATGCTAATGAGCGCTATGATATTTATGTGCGCATAGCCCAAAGATTTCGCCAAAACCCGAATGTGATTGCAGATCTTCGGCTGCGAACCCCCGCGGGTGCCATTGTTAGGGTGGGGGATGTAGCCGATGTACAGATTGAGTCAGGCGCTCCTCAAGTTCGTCGCGATGATGTTCAAAGGCGGGTGGTTATTCAAGCGAATGTGCAGGGGCGAGATATGGGCTCTGTAGTTGCAGATATACGCGCTACCATTGCCGATAAAATGCAGCTACCAAGTGGTTACAGTGTTGCCATTGGCGGCCAGTTCGAAAACCAGCAACGGGCACAACAGCGGCTGATGATTGTAGTGCCTGTGGCCTTGTTACTCATTGCGCTATTGCTTTATTTTGCTTTTAGTAACCTATCGCAAGTTGTGCTTATTCTTGTCAATGTACCTTTGGCTGTGATTGGTGGGGTGATTGCATTGTATGTCTCTGGACAATACTTATCAGTACCCAGCTCTGTAGGGTTTATCACGCTATTTGGTGTTGCGGTATTGAATGGTGTGGTGATGGTCGAAAGCATTAATCAAAGGATTAGTGCCGGAGATAGCAAAGACAAAGCGGTATTTGAAGGAGCTATTTCGAGGTTAAGACCCGTACTAATGACTGCGCTAACCTCAATGCTTGGGCTAATTCCGATGCTGCTTAGCACAGGAATAGGGGCTGAAATACAAAAGCCCCTTGCCACGGTTATTGTTGGCGGGTTGGTCAGTGCAACCTTCTTAACTTTATTTGTACTGCCGGTACTTTATAAGTCGATGAGTAAGTAAATAAAGCAAAATGGGGCTAACGTTTAGTAGCCCCTTTTTTTAATGCAATGTATTTCTGTAAAGGGCGTTTACACCACGCTAAAGCCCTTATAAACTGGGCATTACAATAATGATGTAAAAAAGGAATACAGAGTGAGTAACGCAATTACAATTCGTCCGGCAGTCGCAAGTGATGCTGCAACAATCCTACATTTTATTACCGAACTTGCTATCTACGAAAAAGAACCCGACGCAGTTAAAACAGACGAGCAAGCTATTTTAAAAACGTTATTCAGTGAAGGCGCAACGGCTCATAGTGTTATTTGTTTAGAGGGCGACACACCAATTGGTTTTGCTGTGTATTTTTATAATTACTCAACGTGGCTTGGCAAAAATGGGTTGTATTTAGAAGACCTTTACGTAAGCGCAGATAGCCGTGGTAAAGGTGCCGGTAAGCAAATTATGCAATATCTTGCTAAGCAAGCACTTGAAAAAGACTGTGGTCGTTTTGAGTGGGTGGTACTTGATTGGAATAAACCAGCCATTGATTTTTACGACAGCATTGGTGCTAAACCGCAAAATGAGTGGATTATTTACCGCCTGACAGGCCAAGAGCTTATCGACTTTGCTCATCAATAAGCAATGTTGATGTAGTTTAAAATCAACAAATAAAAACACAAATAAAAATCATTTGCATTTGTGTGCATCAGTGTGTAGTTTAAACACATACTGAGACTGGTATAAGTGCAGGTGATTTTTATGACTCAAACAACACGCCACACACCTTTAACTTCAAACGCCATTGATGATGCGCTTGTCCCTTGGCAACGTGCTATTTATAAAGGCAATTTAGCATTTGAATCTGGCGAACTTATTACTGCGCGTGATCATTACACGGTTGCAAGCAGCTGCGCAGAATCTTTACTCGCACAACTTTCTAATATCCCAATCAACCAGTTGGTTACTCGCTCGTTAGAGCATTGTATTGCAGCATTTGTTGTTGCAACTTTGAATCTTGCAGATACCTTTAAAGTGATGCAAAAACCCGAAAAAGCTTGTACTTGGCTTTGCCATGCTCATCAACAATTAAGTATGCTTTTAAGTCACCCAGAGCTGCAAGTTCGCACCTTGGTCCTGCATCATCATCACAAAACCTACTTTGAGCTGGTTAAGTTTGCCAGCATGGCATCAGCATTTCCGACACTCATTAACCGAATCAATCAGCTATTAGCTGACCATCCCCACAAAACGCAGTTATTACATTAACGATAAGGAATCAGTATGTCTTTTACATTACCCGATTTAGCGTATGACTATGATGCACTTGAACCGCACATTGATGCGAAAACTATGGAAATTCATCATACCTTGCATCATCAAACCTATATCAATAAAGCGAATGTTGCATTAGAGGGCAGCCATTACTCTGAGCAAGATGCTGAAACATTACTACGCACCATTTCATCAATGCCTGAGTCATTACAAAAGGCAGTGCAAGAGCATGTAGGTGGCCATTATAATCACTCATTATTTTGGCAAGTTATGTCACCTAATGGCGGTGGTGAGCCAAGTGAAGAGTTAAATACCGCCATTGTTGATACATTTGGCAGCTTTGACGCATTTAAAAAGCAATTTACTAATGCAGCGGTAAGCCGCTTTGGCAGTGGCTGGGCTTGGTTATGTGTTGATGAAAATAACCTGTTGCTAGTTGAAAGTAGCCTCAATCAAGATAGCCCACTGATGCATAATCATACGCCTATTTTAGGTCTTGATGTGTGGGAGCATGCGTATTACTTGAAATATCAAAATCGTCGCCCTGACTATATTGCGGCATTTTACGAAGTGATTAATTGGCCGGAAGTAGAGCGCCGATATTTAGCCGCACTTAAATAGCTGTTTAAATAGTTAAGGTCCGAAACTGGCTAGTCAAAAAATAATATTCAGTTAAGCTAACGGTATTAGCGTGTAACGAGAATAATTATGACTAGCCAACAATGGCAGACTGCAAGGCAAAGCCGCGATCCACGATTTGATGGGGTGTTTTTTGTGGCGGTAAAAAGTACTGGTATTTATTGCAGACCAATTTGCCCCGCACCAACGGCACAAGAAAAGAACGTTGAATATTACCAATACGCGCACTTAGCTGCGCAAGATGGTTTTCGACCCTGTATTCGCTGTCGCCCAGATAGTGCACCAAATAGCCCAGCTTGGCTAGGTACTAAAACCACCGCATTACGCGCCAAACAACTGATTGATAAAGGTGAGGCCTACGACTGTGAGGTTTTAGCAGACAGACTCGGGGTGTCGAGCCGCTATTTACGCCGTTTGTTTAACCAACATTTTGGACTGTCGATCACCCAATATAGATTATTTAACCAATGCAATTTCGCCAAGCAGCTATTACAAGAAACAGATTTGTCGGTGGCAGATATCGCATTTGCTTCTGGCTTTAATAGTATTCGTCGCTTTAACGATGCTTTTTTAAAGCAGTTAAATATCGCTCCTTCAAAGTTACGTAAGTCAGATAAAAAACCAGCCTCAACATTAACTCTAACACTGGCATTTAGGCCGCCTTATAACTGGCAAGCACTCCATGACTTTTTGCAGCGCCGTTTAATCAGTGGGTTAGAATGGTTGAGCACAACAAGCTATGGTCGCACTTTTAAAGATAAATATTGCCAAGGGCAATTCACTGCGCATTTTGTTGAGCATAAAAACCACTTTAAAGTGGCGATTGATATTGATAACACCCGCTATTTACAGCAAGTGATCCATAACATTCGTCGTGTGCTTGATTTAGACGCCGATACGCATACCATAGAACAGCATTTAGATGCAGAGCTTAAAGGATCAATGCCGCTTTGTGTTGGCCTGCGTTTACCGGGGATTTGGTCAGATTATGAAGCGGGCATACGAGCGGTCCTTGGTCAACAGGTTAGTGTTACAGCGGCTCACAATCTCGTGACACAGCTTGTGAGTGAGTTTAATCAGCAAAGTAATAACCACTATTTTCCAACTCCTGATTGGGTTGCCAATTCTGAACTCGATTTTTTTAAGATGCCACAATCACGCAAAGATGCGCTACGGCGTTTAAGTGCTTATTGTCAGCAAAACCCAGATAATCAAGAGCTTGATAATTGGTTAGAGCTCAAAGGTATTGGCCCATGGACAGTTAATTACGCCAAACTACGCGGTCAAAGCCACCCCGATATTTTACTGGCGGGCGACTTAGGGGTTAAAAAAGCCCTCACTGGAATAAGCGAATTTAATAGCGAGCACTGTGCGCCATTTCGCTCTTATTTAACTTTTCAACTATGGCAACAATTATGAGTATGCAACAAGTTATAATGCCAAGCCCCATTGGAGATATTACCATTCAAAGTACATCAAAAGGCGTCAGTTACGTTGGCTTTTACCCAGTAGTTGCGATGCAAACAGAGGCTGTTGATGAGCACACCCTTACACCTATTTTAATATGTATAAGTGAGCTTAATGAATATTTTAATGGTCAGCGTACGCGTTTTACTGTTCCCCTTGATACGCAAGGTACAGAGTTTCAAAGGCAAGTATGGCGTGCGCTGATGGATGTTGAGTTTGGCCAAAGCAAGAGTTATCAAGAGATAGCACTTGCCATTAATAACCCAAAAGCGGTGCGTGCAGTGGGCGCTGCGAATGGAAAAAACCCGATTAGCATTATTGTGCCATGTCATCGAATTATTGGCGTAAACGGCAAGCTCACAGGCTATGCGGGTGGCCTTAAAAGAAAAGAATGGTTACTTAAACACGAAGGCTTGTTATAAAACAGCAATTTTACTGGGATAACGCTTGAGATAATAAGAGTAAGGTAATAGATGATGTTGTCGCGCGATTAAGGTAGCATATTGCGACTTTAAAATTTGGGCAACATCATGGCACAGCTGTACTTTTATTATTCTGCAATGAATGCAGGCAAATCTACCACACTTTTACAATCTGCATTTAACTACCGCGAACGTGGTATGGAACCGGTTATTTTAACAGCGGCTATTGATGATAGAGCAGGTGTTGGCAAGGTGTCTTCACGTATTGGTTTACAGGCTGATGCGCATATTTTTGATGCAGATAAAGATGTATTTGAACTGATCAAATCATTAAATGCAGAGCAAAAGCGCCATTGTATTTTAGTCGATGAGTGCCAGTTTTTATCAAAAGACCAAGTAATGCAATTAACAGATGTGGTTGATGAACTTGGTATTCCGGTACTGTGTTATGGCTTACGTAACGATTTTAGAGGTGAGCTATTTAGTGGTTCACAATACCTACTTGCCTGGGCTGACAAACTAATTGAGTTGAAAACCGTGTGTCATTGCGGTCGTAAAGCTAACCATGTACTGCGTACCGATGAGCATGGTAATGCGATTGCAGACGGTAATCAGGTAGAAATTGGCGGCAACGACCGATATGTATCGGTGTGCCGCAAACATTATAAAGAATCGTTAAATCTCGGCCGCTAATGCCGAGATAAAGCTATCAATATCTTGCCTAGTGACACCTAAATGGGTCACTAGGCGCAGTGGTTTACCTGGCGAAAACAGCATATTTTGCTCTTTTAGCGCATGTGCCACTGCTTTTAAATCGATATGTTCGTCAACATTTGCGTAAACAATATTGGTATCGATTTGAAAAGTTGACGTATCAAAACCAGCTAACGTGTTTAACTGCTCTGCCAAATACGCCGCGTTATTGTGGTCCTCAGCAAGCCTTGCTACGTGATGCTCAAGTGCATACTGACCAGCGGCTGCAAGCATACCTGCTTGACGCATACCACCGCCGAGTACTTTACGCCAGCGGCGCGCTTTATCAATCAGTGCCTTGCTACCTAATAATAGTGAGCCAACCGGCGCGCCAAGTCCTTTTGATAAGCAAATAGACACTGAATCAAAATACTGGGTGATTTCAGTGATATCAACACCTAACTTAACCGCCGCGTTATACACGCGGGCACCGTCTAAGTGCAGAGCAAGGTTATGTTTATCAACACATTCTCTGGCTTCTTTTAGATAACTAAGCGGGAGAACTTTGCTGCCAATGGTGTTTTCTAAGCTAAGTAGTTTGGTTTTAGCGAAGTGAAAGTCATCGGCTTTAATTGCAGCCACAACTTTGTTTAAATCTATGCTGCCATCGGCATTATTTTCAATTGGTTGTGGTTGAATAGAACCCAATACAGCGGCACCGCCACCCTCAAATTTGTAGTTATGTGCTTGTTGACCACAAATGTATTCGTCGCCACGTTCACAATGTGCCATCAATGCTAGTAAATTGGCTTGCGTGCCAGAGCTACAATAAAGAGCACTTTCGAAGCCATGGCGCTCAACAGCATATTGTTCAAGCTGATTAACGCTTGGGTCGTCGCCATAAACATCATCGCCTACTGGGGCGTTATTCATGACCACGCGCATGGCTGCTGTTGGTTTTGTAACTGTGTCTGAACGAAAGTCGATCATCTTATTATCCTTATACTAGTTCGTTAAGAATGGCTTCGCGATCGGCTTGGTCAAAATAGCTCCAAGCAATAAAGCGACTCATTTTTTGGCCTTGTGCCATTTTTATAACTTTTACTTCTTTCACATCAAGTGTGCTAAGCAACTTTTTTATATGAGGTAAAGTGTCAGATTTAGAAACGAGCGATGTAAACCAAATGCATTGCTCTGCAAACTCTTGGCTCTCAATACACATTTTACTGATAAATTCGCGCTCACCGCCTTCACACCATAGCTCGTTTTGGCGGCCACCAAAATTAAGTACTTTTTGTGGTGCTTTGTTTAGGTTTTTCCATTTACGCTCAGTACCCGCTTTGGCCTGTTGCTCACTGGCATGAAACGGCGGGTTGCATAAAGTTAGGTGGAAGACATCTTTATTCGATATCACGCCCTTAAACATTTTATCGGCGTTGTTTTGCTGCTTAACATTAATTTTCAGGCGGTTAAATTGCACAATTTGTTTAGCAATTTTAACAGACAAGGCATCAATATCTGAGCCTGTGAAGTGCCAGCCATATTCGTGATTACCAGTAAGCGGGTAAATCACATTTGCACCCGTGCCTACATCAAGTACTTTTACTTGCTTACCCGTAGGAATATGACCTTGGTTATCGCTTGCTAATAAGTCGGCTAAGTGATGAATGTAATCCACTCTGCCAGGGACCGGTGGGCAAAGGTAGTTGTCGGGTAAATCCCAAAAATCGATTTTATAATGGCTTTTTAATAACGCTTGGTTGAGGGTTTTAACCGCTAATGAATTGCTGAAATCAATCGTATCAGTGCCCGTTGGCGTTTGCGTTATATAAGATGTTAGGGCAGGAGTATCTTTGCATAGCAAAGTAAAGTCGTAGCCATTTAAGTGGCGATTTCGCGGATGCATTAAGGAAAACCTATCTGTTAGCTATATCAAAGGCTGATTGTACCAAATAAATCTTTGCTCTGAGTTAGTTTGCGGTGGATATTTTTCTGCAGAATCAGATAGATTTTAGTGTGTAAATAGCTTCGGTTTTGAAGTTATGTATTTACTTAGATATTTATCTATATGAGCAATTACACCTGATAAGGTGCTAACTAAATATTTAATTGATATTTATAACGATAAAATGGTTAGTTCAAAGAGTGTTTTGTTTTTATGGCGTAATTAGTTAAGTTCAATTTTATGCAAGCAATAAATTATTAACCGATAGTGATACTTGAGTACTTCTTAAATGATTGAAATAGAGTATTTAAAATGCCATGTATGGACGAAGAATCAAATGCTTGAGTGGCATTTACTCTTTGTTTTTTCAGATGAACATCATATATTTGTTCTATATATGGTATTAGAATCTAAGGTAAATATGAATATTTCATTGGAAGAAATAGACAAATCGAATTACGAATCTGTTTGTGATCTGGATGTGGCAGACTCTCAAGAAGAGTATGTTGCTTGTAATATGTGGTCATTAGTTGAGTCATTTTATAATACAGGTTATACGTGCAGGGCTATTTATAGCGACAATCTACCCGTCGGCTTTTTGATGTGGGTTCAAGAATCTCCTTACAAAATTTCAATTTGGCGGTTTATGGTTGATAAGAGCTATCAGAACAAAGGGATTGGTAGGGAAGCATTAACGCAAGCAATAGATGCTATTAAACAGAGTCCCACTGTTAAAGAAATCGAAATATGTTATGACCCAAAAAACCCTGTAGCTAAAGAATTCTATTCAAGTTTTGGTTTTCAAGAGGTTGGCTTGGACGAAGAAGATGATGATATGTTAGCTATTATTAGACTTTGAATTTTAACTACAATAAATTTAACGGTAAGTTCAGCTTGCCGTTTTTCATTTCTGTTATTTATTTTTTAAAAAATACATAAGTTTTTTTTAAGGTTAGCAAAGTAGAGTGAGACACTAGGTAAAAAATAAACAAGATAATTTATAACTTGTTTATGTTTCAGATCATTAAAGTAACAATGATTGAACGCTACACTAAATCCACGAATTTCAAACGCATATAAACTATGTACTACTGTGAATGCGTTTCTGTACAAACGAGGCATTATGAATTTTAAAAATACAACAACTCATTACAGTACTATTTCAATTGCCTTACACTGGCTTATGTTTATTTTAATTGTGACGGTTTTCGCTAGTATTGAGCTACGTGAATTATTTGATAAAGGTACTGAAACCCGCGATGCTTTTAAAATGTGGCACTTTATGTTGGGCTTATCAGTTTTAGCTTTAGTCGTTGTGAGGATAGTTATGCGTGTATTGGCAGGTCCGATACCCGCAATACAGCCTACGCCTGCTAAATGGCAAGATGCTTTAGCTAAATTAGTACACATTGCGCTTTATGTGTTTATGTTGGCGATGCCAATAGCAGGCTGGTTAATATTGAGTATGTCAGGAAAACCAGTGCCATTTTTCGGTATAGAGCTTCCTGCATTAGCAAGTGAAAACAAAGAGTTGGGTAAGTCTATAAAAGAAATACATGAAACAGTCGGCGAGTTAGGTTATTACTTAATCGGCTTTCATGCCGCGGCTGCATTGTTTCACCATTATATTTTGGCAGATAACACCTTTAAACGTATGTTACGTCCTAAAAAGTAGATACAAGAAAAAAGCTTCTAACCCAAAATAAACTCGGGAAAAGTTCATAAAATGAATTGAAGAGAATTTTATTGGTAAATGAGATAGGTGACGGGGCCGAACAGATTATTTTTACCATACTTAAAATATGCGAATAAGGGTGAAATAAAGCATATCAAATTTAATTCCCAACTCTAAATTTTGTAGTGTCAGAAGGGAGGTAGCAATATGGAAATAAAAAGAGTACACAATGCTAAATGTCATTGTGGCACCGTTGAGTTAGAGCTGATTATGCCTCATGGTTTAGAAGACCCGCGTCGTTGTTCATGTTCCATGTGTCGTAAGCGTGGAGCAATTGCTGCTTCTGTTTTGCTTGAAAACCTGAAAATTATTAAAGGCGAAGATAACTTAACCCTCTATCAATTTAACACCATGGCAGCAAAACACTATTTTTGTAAAACATGTGGAATATATACTCATCATCAAAGGCGTTCTAACCCTCATCAATTTGCAATCAATGTTGCTTGTCTTGATGGTGTTAACCCCTATGATTTAGAGCCAGTTAAAATATACGATGGAATCCATCATCCAAAGGATGAAGTTATCTTATAAATTAAAATATTAGCGAGTATTTTATAAAGCGTTATGCTCGGTTTGCCATTTGGATTGCTTCAAATTTAGTAATGGCGGCAAATTGAGTTAGGCTTGATATCGGCGCTTTAGAAAAGCGCCGTAAGTTTTAACAAAAATGGTTACTTTAGCCCTTTCATACGTCAAACGGTTCCTTGATTATCATTTCATAATGCTTGCTTTGCTGGATAGACTGGCGTAATTTGATACTGGTACGATGAGTCTATAAGAATAAAAAGGTCAAACGTGACGATTAAACAAGAATCAGTATTTATCAAACTCGCTGAGAACCAAACTTTACATTTACGCCGTATTAGCAAAACTGATGCGAAGGGCCCTGCGGTGTTTTTTATGCATGGTGCCGTTGAAAATGGCAAAATCTTTTACACTCACAGCAATAAAGGCTTAGCCCCTTTTTTAGCTGAGCATGGTTATACTTGCTATGTGGCTGATTTACGTGGTCGTGGTGAAAGTAAACCTGCGATTTCAAAGCATGCAAACTATGGACAAACTGAGGCTATTTTAGAAGATATCCCTGCATTTCTAGATAAAATTAAACAACTTGAAGGCGAGCCTGCGCGTTATTGGGTGGCGCACTCATGGGGCGGGGTGTTAATGAATAGTGTGTTTGCCCGTTTTCCTGAGTTGATTGATGATGTGAAAGCCTGCGGCTATTTTGGTTCTAAACGGTCTTTGTATAATCATCATCCGAGTAAGTATATTCAAGGTAATTTAATTTGGTATGGCTTGGCACCCTTAGTTGCCCGTAAGCATGGCTTTGTTCCGGCTAAAAAGCTGAAGTGGGGCAGTGATGATGAAACCCGTAAATCACATTATCAAAGTATGCAATGGGCTAAGCGTAAACCTTGGGTCGATACTGACGATGGCTTTGATTACGCCAACGCATTAGCTGATAAGGCATTACCACCCATTATGCATGTTGCGGGTATTAAAGATAAAGCGCTATGCCAGCCGATTGATATTGAAAAATTTATGGAAGAGTCGGGCGTCGGTAAGCAAACGATGACCATTTATGGCCGTAAGTTTGGCCATAAGGTCGATTATGATCACATAAATATGCTTACTCACCCACAGGCGCGTTTTGATCAGTTTGTTGATTTGCTGAATTGGTTTGAGACTCACGCATAAGCGTGTGCATTGCGCTCTCGTAGCGTTTGTATTTCTCTAATGCTTTATCACTTAACGGCTGCCTTACAGCCGTTTTACTGAGCGTTGCCACCGGTTTTTTTGACTTATAAAAATTTAAAAACTGCTTGCTGTACTCAATGTTTAAGAATTTACACAGCGCTGTTAGTGTTTGTTCGCTGTCGCTGACAAGTGCTTCATAGCTTAAATCAAAAATTGCTTCTGGCATTACGTTTTGCCAATGTTCCATTAACTGCTGATACAAATCAAAATACTGTTTAAACTCTGGGAGAGAACAAAAGTAAGGTTCGTTTTCAGCAAAATAGTTGCTAAACACCGACCAAGCAATTGCATCATACTCTCGCTGCATATTAATAAATTTGGCATTAGGAAAGAGTAAGTAAATCAAACCAAGTGACTGATAGTTCGCAGGCAGCTTATTGATCATAAAGGGCCGCACAACTGGCGCTTGTTTTATTCGTTCAATATAAATATTACGGGCATTGTTAATTAGCCCTTGGTTTAGCTCTGCTAAGCAATCTGGGTAGGGGAGCTGTGTTTGTTGTTCAAGATATGCAACAACCTGATTACTGATACTGGCATCTTCACCTAAGCTTGCAAAATCATCATTGCTTGCCAACATTTGTTCTACTAGCGTTGAGCCACTTCTTGGCATACCAATAATAAATATGGGTGTAATGGTGCCTGTGAATGATTTGTCTCTAGCACCTATTAGCTCTTCGGTATTTTGCTCTATTATACGCTGATAAAAAGGCACTAAGTCACTGGTTTTAAACTGAGTAAGTTTTATTTGTAATCTATTTGCTAGGCTGAAGTAGTTAAAGGCTTGCTCTGTATCATTGAGCTGGTCATAACTTTTACCTAGCGCATAATAACACACCATTTTTAAACGTAGGTTATTAGTCAATGTTAAAAATTGATGTAGCTCATTTATGTAATTATGTTCGTTATTAAAGCGGCCAAACTGTACTAATTCAAATAATATGTACGCCGTAACTGGGTAATTTCCCATACTGAGAGCATGCTTTAAAATGCGATAAGCTTTGTCTAACTCACCATAGGTTAAATAATGCTGGGCGAGGTAATAATGCGGTTCAGGATTATGGCTAGCAATTGATTTAGCATATTCAAGTACAGTTAACGCATCTTGCGGTGAATGCACACCATTGAAGGCATCCGCAAGAGCATGTAAAGGTTCAAGCATATGAGGTAGGCGCTCACAGGCTCTTTGTAAAAGGTAAACCGCAGCATCATAACGCTCTAATCGCAGCGCAATGCGGCCTAATCCAAATAACGCTTCGCCATTTTCAGGATCTGAATCGAGAATGGTTTTAAAATGAAACTCAGCCTCTTTTAGCTTGTTTTCATTTAGTAGTTGATTCGCTTTCTGTAACAGCATAGTAATAGCGGGTTATTTGTTATTTTTATTTACTATAAAACGAAAAAGGCGAAATGTCTTTCGCCTTGGTTAACTATAAATATCCAGAATAAATCCGGGGTATCGACTTTCTAGGTTGATTGCTCAACCTAGAAAGCACTTCTATTAGAAAGTATATGTCGCTTTCACGTAATAGAAGCCACCGTTAATACCATATGGTGAAGTCTCGTAGTATTTACCACCCCAGTTGTTGTTTGGGATACCTGTACTATCGAAGAAATCAAGTTTCTCTGCTTCTTGGTCGAATAAGTTTGTCGCACCAACAGAGAAACTAAGCTCTTCAGTTAGGAAGTAAGTAACTTCTGCATCAATTGTTACTGCAGCATCAGCTGTTTTGGCTGTTGCATCGTAATCTACGTGAACGCCTTGGTATTCGCCATAGTAGTTAACACGTGTAAACGCCGAGAAGTTCTCCCATTGTTGTGCCCAGCTAAGCGTTGCACGGTGGTTTGGTAAGTCATTTTCTAGACGGCTTACTTTAAATTCACCTGTAATTGGGCTCGACTTAGTTACTTCGGTGTCGTTCCAGTTGTACGCTAAGCTAAATGTTGAGCTACCACCTAACAATTCAGTTGAATAGTTAGCAACCGCATCTACACCTTGTGTCGTTGTGTCAAAGTCATTTGTGAAGAAGCTAACTTGCGCTAAGTTTTGTACATTAGGTACACCAGCTGCTTCAAGTGTGTCTTTGTCTGCTTGGCTTAACTCAATTTTATCTGATTGACTGATACGGTCATCAACTTGAATGTTGTAGTAGTCAATGGTGAAGAATAAGTCGCCAAGGGTCCATACTGCACCAAATGTGTAGCTTTGTGACTCTTCAGGTTGTAACTCTGTACCACCTAGTTGCACAGCAATTGGGTTTGTTGGTGGTAAAAGAGCCGAGTCAACTAGAACGCCGCTGCTTAAGTTAGTTTGAACGTTACTTACGTTTGCTTGACCAACCGTTGGCGCACGAAAACCTGTACTGATTGAACCACGAATGTTCAAGTCTTCAGTTAAGTGATATTGACCAGTTAATTTGTAGTTAGTTGTCGAACCAAATGTGTCGTAGTCTTCATAGCGCAGTGCTAAGCCCATTAAGAAGTCTTCTGTAAATGGTGCTTCAACATCAACATATGCTGCATAGTTACGGCGAGTATATTCGCCAGCATCAGATGGTTTGAAACCAGGGAAACCGTTCGAGCCGATACCAAAACCTTGTTGAGTTAATGGACCCGCTGTAAAAGATGCCACATCACCAGCGACAACAGTGAAGGTTTCTTCATGCCATTCAAGACCACCAGCAACGTTAACGTCGTAGGCTAAACCAAAGTCAAAACCTTTTGATAAATCAGCGTTGAAGTTTTTCTCTAACTGAGAATATTTACCAGGGCTAAAGTCACGAGGGCTTTCTGGGCCTAATGACGCGTTGATAGTGTCATAGATGAAATAACGCGATTCGTTGTAACCAACTGTACCGCTTAAGTCATAGTAAGCACCTGCAAGGAAACCATCTGAGATTTCACCTTTAGTACCAATTGTTAAAGCAGTATCTGTAATATTACCACCGAAGTTAGGTGTAAAACCGCCAGGTAGCATTTCGTTAAACGCAAAACAGTCTGGGTTGTTAGCAACTAGATCAATGTATCTTTGGTTATCTAAGACGTTATCATCAATCATGATGTCGGTAGGACAGTTACCGCTCATATCGCCTGTTAAATCACCAACAAGGAGTGTTTCACCGCCGTCATTTGAGTAAACACCTGGACGAGTGTGTGGGTTACGATAGTAGAATCCACCTCGTACATCACGCTCAGAGTAGTTACCAAACATATAGAATTCAGATGAATTGCTTAATTCAAGGCCAATGTTACCAAAGATTGAAATATCGTCATCGACTTCAGGTGCACCCCAAACTTGAGCAAGAGAAGAAACTTCTGGCACGCCTGCAGCGTTAAGTGCTGCTGCATCAGGACGTTGCACTGAGCGACTTGTAGCATCCGCAGTTTTATATTGGAAGCTTAAGTTAGCAAAACCGCTATCAGTAAATGGAAGACCCACATTACCTGAAATTTGTGTTGTGTCGCCATCACCTTCGTAGTATTCACCCTTACGGATTTCGAAAGAACCGCCTTCAGAGGCATCTTTTAAAACAAAGTTCATTACACCTGCGATTGCATCAGAGCCGTACTGAGCTGCAGCACCGTCACGAAGTACTTCTACTTGTTTTAGAGCAATACTTGGAATAACTGAGATATCGGCACCTTGAGCACCATCGTTGATACCACCACCCAAGAATGCGATAACAGATGCACGGTGACGACGTTTACCATTAACAAGCACTAAAGTGCTGTCTGATGGAAGACCACGAAGGTTAGCTGGACGTACAAGTGACGCAGCATCACTAATTGGGTTTTGGTGAACGTTAAAAGAAGGAACAGAGCCTTTTAAAAGCTCTAGCATGTCAGTGTTGCCACCTTTATCTAGCTCTTCACCACCAATGATATCAATTGGTACAGGTGAATCACCAATTGAACGTGGTGCTGAACGAGTACCTACTACGGCAATTTTTTCTACATTTTTGTTAACTTTAGTTTCTTCAGCTGCTTGTTCTGCAGCAACAACCGAACCCGACACAAACAGGCCTGCTGTTGTTGTCGCTAAAGCAAATTTAATTGCTTGTTGTAGCGCATTATTTTTGAATTTCATTCTGACTTCCCCAGTTAGAATATTTGTGATTATGTCACCGAAGCTAAATGTTAAACTTGGTGTAAATCTCTTATACATCCTGTAAATTTATTTTGCAAATTGTTAATGTTATGTTGTTTGTTGGTTTTTTTGTGATTGTTTATTGCTCGTTTATTGATTATGTCTATGAAATCAATGGGGATAATTTATTCCTTATTCTTCTTGTTCATGTAAGAAAATATATAAAATATCTAAAAATATTTTAAAAAAGGAATTTTTTGAGTGAATTTTAAGCAGAATTGGGTATGGAGTAGTCTATTGAGCTTGTTGCGGATTGCTGTTTAATTGCCACTGTTTTAATTTTTCTCGGTATTCATCCCATACACAGGGACAACAGCTACCACCACCACAACATTCATCTGGGGCTGGCTTTTGGGGTTTAGGCTCAGCCTGTTGTTTGGGTGTGTTCATTTTTAATACTGAAAAATAATTAGGACTAGAGTTTTAAGAATAAAACAAAACCTAATATAAGTAAATTATACTTTGTGAACGTCGCCTGCTGTGTGAAAATAACCTAATGCGATTATATAAAGTTATTCATAGAGCCCCGTTCCGAGTGGCTAAAATTACCAAAAAACGTCAGACCCTACGTTTTAAGCGTGCTATGGTAGCACTTAAAATCGCACTTGCCCAAGAAAAGCAAGAAACAAAAGAGATGCTTCATATCTATAGACGATACACCCAAGGGCAAGCTACTAAAGAAGAATTGCATACTGCTAATGATCAATTCTTAGATATTTTGAAAGGACTTGGCTTAGGGGTATTTGCTGTATTGCCCTTTGCACCTATTACGATTCCTTTGGTTGTAAAACTTGGACAATGGGTCGGTGTTGATGTTCTACCAAGCTCTTTTAATATCAATAAGTCGATTAAAGAGCTTGATCAACAAGTAGAAAAAGAAGAAAAAGAGAACCAAAACAAAGACTGATTAGGTTTTGATTATCTAATTTTGCCTATACCTTTTGTACCAAGATATTGGTATGCTTAAATACCTTTTCTTTATATCGAGTCGTTTAATGAGTTCATTAATTCGCCATTCTTCTACGGGAATTCCCCTGTCATTTATCGCTAAAGCTGACCTATCAACCTGGTTAACCGAGCAGCCGCAAGCCTTACAAAATTGGCTAACAAATTGTGATTTCAAAAACAAAGGCATGGCCTTAATTGCTGATAGTAAATCGGGTTCACTTGAGCATGTGTATTGCTTAGTTAATGATTTGCAGGACTTTTGGTTGGCAGGTGACTTATCAACTAAATTGCCTGCAGGCTGTTATCAAATTCAAGGTGATGACAAATTTGTAGAACACGTAGCGCTGGGGTTTGTGTTAGGTGGTTACGAGTTTAGTGAATATAAAGAAAAACCATCGCCACGTGCCACACTTGCTATTAAAGATGAAAGCTTAGTTAAGCGTTTATCGCAGCATGCAAGTGCAATTAATTTAGTGCGTGATTTAGTTAATACGCCTGCTGCAGATATGATGCCGCAACACCTATCACAAGTGATGGCTGATTTAGCCGACACCTTTGATGGTGAGTTTAGCGAATGGGTTGGTGATGAATTATTAGAGCAAAATTACCCAACAATTCATATGGTTGGACGTGCATCTGAGAATAAGCCTCGTTTACTTGATTTACGTTGGGGCGCAAAAGATGCTCCACAAATTACCTTAGTTGGTAAGGGTGTTTGCTTTGATTCTGGCGGTTTAGATCTCAAACCAAGTTCAGGTATGCGTAATATGAAAAAAGACATGGGCGGTGCCGCGCATGTTATTGGTCTTGCGCAGTTAATTATGGCTGCTAACTTACCAATTCGCTTACGTGTACTGGTACCTGCTGTTGAAAATGCGGTTTCTCGAAATGCATTTAGACCTGGTGATGTGATCAAAACTCGTAAAGGGATCACAGTAGAAATTGATAACACTGACGCTGAAGGTCGTTTAGTGCTGTGTGATGCACTTGCTGAAGCACAAAACGATAACCCAGATCTTATTGTTGATTTTGCAACCCTTACCGGTGCTTGTCGTGTAGCCCTAGGTACTGAATTACCAGGCTTTTTCGCAAATAACCGTGAAGTGGCTTCTAAATTGATGGATGCAGGCGAAAGCTGCCATGATCCTGTTTGGCAACTGCCGTTATTTGATCAATACAAGCCATTATTAAAAAGTGATGTAGCTGATATTGCTAACTGTGCGTCGACTCCATTTGGTGGTGCGATCACTGCAGCGCTTTATTTAAAAGAGTTCATTGAGCCAAGCACCCCTTGGGTCCACTTTGATGTAATGGCTTGGAACTTACGTGCATTACCAGGTCGTCCTACTGGTGGTGAGGCACTGGGTATTCGCGCTGTATTTAACTATCTACAAGACCGTTTCCAATAAATTAGAGCTGATATAACTCTAATGGTAAATCATCGGGATCAGCAAAAAACGTAAATTGCTTCCCGGTGATTTCATCCACTCTTATTTCTTCAACCTTGATACCTTTTTCTTCTAAATAGAGTTTAGATTTTGTAATATCAGCAACATTAAACGCTAAATGGCGAAGTCCTTGTGCTTCTGGGTAACTTGGTCTTTTAGGGGCTGCGGGAAACGAAAATAGCTCCAGTTGACTGCCATCTGGTAGTGCTAGATCTAGTTTATAAGAGTCACGTTCAGCGCGGTATAGTTCGTTAATTACCGGAAGTTTTAATATTTCACTATAAAAGTGCTTCGACCTCTCGTAGTTGCTACAGATGATTGCAGCGTGGTGTATACCTAATAGTTCCATGGTCGATTCCTTTTATGCTCATAAAAAAACGCGGACTAAGCCGCGCTTTTCTATTAATGAGTGCAGCTTTTTATTCTGCCGCTTTACATGCCGCAACAGCCGGTGCAACAAGTTCAAGACCTGTTTTATCACACTCAGGTAGAGCTGCATCAGACACTGCAATTGGTGTCACCCGATCGCCCCATTTAATGTAACTTGCAGCCCACGTTAAGCCTGCACCAAATGCTGCTGACATAATATTTGAGTTTGGCTTGATTAGGCCTTGCTCAACAGCTTCACAAATTGCAATCGCAATTGTAGCAGCAGAAGTATTACCATAGTCGGCAATGTTCACCATTACTTTTTCGTCAGCTACTTTCAAGCGTTGCTGAATGGCTTGGATAATACGTAAATTAGCTTGGTGAGGAACTAATACATCAATATCATCAAGATCTAACTGTGCTTGGTTTAGCACGTCATCACAGGCTTCACTCATACCTTTAACTGCACGTTTGAAGATTTCACGTCCTTCGAATAATAAATTAGACGGACCAATTGGTTCGTATTTATTTAAGTCGCTACCAAAGTTTTCGATATGCAAAATATCACGATCTTCACTGTCACAACCTGTTTTCGTTGCGAGTAAACCTGATGGTGTATCTGAGGCTTCTAATACAACTGCACCCGCACCATCACCAAATAATACAGCACTGTCGCGACGAGCCCAGTTGATGTACCAAGTCATGCGTTCAGCTGCAATAACTACGGCTTTTTTGATCATACCTGAACGAATTTGTGCTGTAGCAGCTTGTAATGCATATAAAAAGCCTGAACATGCAGCATTAGTGTCCATTGCTGCTGCGCCTACCGCACCAATGTTTTTTTGCACTAAAGACGCCGTATTTGCCACCATAGTTGATGGTGTACAAGTCGCAAGAATCACAAGGTCAATGTCTTTACCTTCAACACCTGCACATGCAAGCGCGTGTTTTGCTGCGACAGTTGCTAAATCGGCAGTAGAAACATGGCTGACACGGCGAGATTTGATGCCTGTACGTGTTGTTATCCATTCATCATTGGTATCAACAATATTGCTAATTTCATCATTGCTGATGCTTGCTGGTGGTATACATTTACCCCAGCCAGTAATTTGGGCATAAGACATAATGTGTTCTCTTTATGTGGTCAGACTTGTTAAATTTTTCCGAAGTTATATCAAAAATCACTTGTTAACACTAGTTCATTGCTGCGCTACGTCGTAAATAATGGCATTTACTCAGCATTTAAGTTAAACCTAGTATAAAAAAGAGGCGATTATGAAAAAAATAAACCTAAAAATAAGCACATTATCGGTACTGACTTTATTATCTGCGTTTACGGTTCATGCTCAAACCACCATAATTCATGCTGGGAAAATGCTAGTTGGCACTGATCAAGATGTCAAAGAGCAGCAAACACTGGTTATTGAAGACAGTAAAATTGCCGCAATCAAAGCTGGTTTTCTAACAAAACAACAGTTAAAGATCAGTGACGCAGACGTTATTGATTTAAAAAATCAGATGGTATTGCCGGGTCTGATTGATATGCACGTTCATGTTACCTTTGAACGAGATGCAAAACGTAACCCACACCAATGGGCAACTGAATACGAAGCAGATTATGCACTGCGTTCTTTAAAGTACTTACAACGCACGGTAGAAGCGGGTTTTACCTCTGTGCGCGACCTTGGCAGCAGTTATCAAGTTATCTTTCCATTAAAGCGAGCGGTTGAACGTGGCGATATTGTTGGTCCGCGCATTTTTGCTGCAGGCGATATGATCACACCGACCGGTGGCCACGGTGACATGCATGGTTATCGCCGTGATATTACCAAAGCAACAGAAGGGGGTGGTTTGGGTGTCTGTGATGGTGCTGACGACTGTACTCGTGCAGTGCGCGATGTAATAAAAAGTGGTGCTGATGTGATTAAAATTACTGCGACAGGTGGTGTTTTAAGTAATACAGCTGCAGGGGTTAATCAGCAATTTACTGATGAAGAGCTCAGTGCCATTGTCAACACCGCTCATCATTTAGGTCGTAAAGTCACCGCTCATGCTCATGGTACGGAAGGTATAAAAGCTGCACTTAGAGCGGGTGTCGACTCAATCGAACATGGCTCTTTTTTAGATAAAGACACAGTTAAATTATTTAAAAAGCAAGACGCGTATTTAGTCCCTACTTTGTTAGCTGGTGCAACAGTAAAAGAAGAAGTGCTAAACAACCCGAATATGCCAAAAGCCATTGCTGATAAAGTAGAAATCGTAGCGCCAAAAATGGAAGCATCTTTTAAATTAGCTTTAAAAAACAAAGTTAAAATAGCCTTTGGTACAGACTCAGGGGTATCTAAGCATGGTGATAATGCCAAAGAATTTGAGTTATTAGTAAAATATGGCATGACACCAAAGCAGGCAATTAAATCAGCCACCGTTGAAGCTGCTAAACTATTAGGTCAAAGTGATAGCCTTGGTGACTTGAGTGTTGGTAAACAAGCAGATATTATCAGCGTTAATATGAATGTACTTGATAACATTAGTGAACTTAGTCAGGTTCAGTTTGTTATGAAGGACGGTAAAGTGCTCAAACAGTAAGGGTTACTATGGGCGGTAAAATTAAAGAGACGTTATTTAATCATTTGATTGATGCAGAGCGACAGTTGCTTGAGCCAGAAGTGCGGCAATCTACTGAAGCGCTTGATGCATTACTTGATGATGATTTTATTGAAATAGCCGCCGATGGCACGTCTTTTAATAAGTTCCAAGTATTAACCCGTCTGCCAACTGAGGTGGTACCGCAATTCTACAATCAACATTTTAAAGGTCGTATGCTCAGTGATGATATTGCACAGCTAAGCTATCAAGCGGCCTTTAGACGCTCTGCCCGCTCTGAATTTAACTATTCAGTTCGCATGTCACTGTGGCGTTTTAATGGTAAACAATGGCAAATGGTGTTTCATCAGGGAACGCCTTGTGCTGTTTTTACAATTTCAATGGACGATGATTAAGCCTTAAAGAGTCCGCTATGCAAACCGATCCGGCGATTAGTCGCCTACTAATTTTGAGAAGCGCCGCAATAGCAGTGCAGTTTGTTGCTGTGATTGCAGTGTATTTTCTATTTGAATACCAAATACCTTTACTGCCGTTACTTGCTGTTATTTGTGTTGAAGCAATTTTTCAGCTGTTAAGTATATTAGCTTATCGAAAAGTAACAAAAGCTAAACCTGCTGCTGTGTTGATGCAATTAACTGCTGATTTGCTGTTTTTAACTATTTTACTCTCGTTAAGCGGCGGGGCAACCAATGCGTTTGTTTCATTATTGCTGTTGCCAATAATGATAGCTGCAGTGTCTGTTAATGCCAAAGGACTTGCTTATACCGCTGTGTTGGCAATCGCAGCTTACAGTTTTTTACTGATACGAATGCCTGAGCACACCATGCATCAAATGCAAATGACACACCATTTTATTGGTATGTGGATTAACTTTGTTATTAGTGCAATTGTAATCGCGTTTGTAATTGGCACATTAAATAGTACCTTAAGAGCTAGAGAAGCCACCATTGCACGTACCCGTGAACAGCAGCTGAGGCATGAGCAGTTATTAACTCTCGATGGCGCTGCAGCACAAGTGACACACCAACTAGCGACACCAATCGCAAACTTACAGCTTTTATTTGAAGAGTTGCAAGAGCAACAAGCTGATGATCCTATTGTCCAAGAAATGGCTAAACCATTAGCACAATGTAAAGAACAGCTTGAGCACTTTAGAGCACTATCAAATGCATTAAGAACCGGTCAAACACAGCAGGTGATCAGCGCGGATACATTACAAAATACCATTCAAGATGCTATGACCCTGCATTTTCCAGAGCAAAGCATACATTGGCAAAATGATGCACCAGAATGCTCTATTTTAAGTGACGCCATGCTGTTACCAGCTATTTTGAATTTACTACAAAATGCTGTTTCAGCGAATAATCAGAGCCAACAAAACATCATAGAAGCTGATTGGCAAATAGATAATCAACAACTTTCTTTATCATTGCGTGATTTCGGTCAAGGCTTTAGTGAGCAACAAATGGCATCATTAGGTGGTCAGCTAATGCCAAGTAGCGGCGGAATGGGGATGGCAGTCATGTTATCTAATGCGACTTTAGAGCGCTTAAATGGCTCATTAACACTCTGCAATCACCCGCAGCAAGGTGCAATTGCAATGGTTAGTTTAAAAATTGTATGAAACTTTTAATTATTGAAGACGATGTAAATCTTGCCACCACACTTGCAAGGCGCTTTACAAAGCAAGGCTTTACATGTGAACTGGCTCATAACAGTGAACAAGCATTACAAAAATTAGCCACTTTTGAAGCAAGTCACTTTTTAGTGGACTTGAAACTTGGCGATGATAATGGCCTCGCATTAATTAAACCAATTAGAGCTCAATTTCCAACAGCACGCATTGTATTGCTCACAGGTTTTGCCAGTATCGCCAGTGCGGTTGAAGCAATACGTTTAGGAGCTAATGATTACTTACCAAAACCTGTTGATTTTAATGCATTAATAAGAACCATTTTAGGTAATACAGAGACGAGTCAATCACTGGATGACACAAAGCCAAACCAGATTATGTCACCAGAGCGACTTGAGTGGGAGCATATTCAGCATGTATTGCATAGCAATAATGGCAATATCTCCGAGACAGCACGCCAACTCAATATGCATCGAAGAACTTTACAACGTAAATTACAGAAAAAACCCGTACAACAATAAAGTGATTGTTTAAGAAACTGAAATAATGAGAAAGTTAATGATAAAGTATTAATTTAATGCAAATAGGTACAAAACTCGACCTCTTTGATTTGCTGCATTGCTGATCGTTAACTAAAGTCAAAATAACCCTGTTAGTTGTATGAGTCTGGCGTATGCATTTTTCAGAACTTAATTTCTTCGCGATATTTTTTGCTGCCCTTGCATCTTTCCTATTGGGCGCTGTGTGGTATTCTCCTTGGCTTTTTAAACGAATTTGGATGGAAAGCTGTGGCTTAACTGAACTTGACCTACAGAGCATTAACCCGTTTATGGTGTTTGGTGGCAGCTTTGTTTTATGTTGTTTAATTGCTTTTAGTTTATCGTTATTTATTGGTGCAAATGTCAATGTAGGGGTGGCTGTTGGCACTGGCTTTATTATTGGTTTATGTTGGGTCAGCTGTGCTTTGGGAATTGGTTATATCTTTGAACAGCGACCATTAAAGTTGTTTTTAGTTAATGCAAGTTATTCAATATTACAGTTTTCTGTTATTGGCTTAGTTTTGGGGCTCTGGCCTTAACATGTTAAAGTATGCTTTTAGTTTAGTAATGTAGTTGTAATGGCAAAACCAAACAAAAAAGGCCCGACTAAAACTGTCGATATTTTTTGCTCACAATGTAAAAGGCAATTGTTTAAATACCGCAAAGGTGGAAAAGGGGCGTTGGTTAAATGTTTTGTCGAACGTATTAGCCAAGACTTTACCAACGAAACCGGTATTTGTCCTGACTGCCAACGTCAATTCGCCCGCCAGACCATGATCCGTGGCACACCTGCTCTAAAAATCATTGGTGGTAAGGTGACGCATAAGTAGCATTTAAAATACGGACATTTATCCTCGTTTATTCCTCATGCTCTGATACTATTAGCCGGTTTGCTGTTTCAATGAATGAAAACAACCCTCCCCATGGATTGGGCCAGTTGTATGGGTATAAACACATGAACAAAATGGACTCACGCACGTGATAGCACTTTTATTTGATATTATTGGCATGACAGGCACATTCTTAGTGGTTGGTGCTTTCTTTTTATTGCAACTGAATAAAGCATCGCCAACCGGCCTTGTGTATAACATGATGAACTTAACCGGTGCAATTCTGTTACTGATTAGTCTTTGTTATAACTTTAACCTTGCTAGTTTTGTTATCGAAATTTTCTGGATAGCGGCGTCACTTATTGGTTTATATAAGTACATCAAAGCAAAGCGCACTGGTAATGTTGAAACAGCATAATTAAGTTTGGTGCACTAAAACAGATTTTCTTAAAACCCATTTACAGTTTAAAATGGGTTTTTTTGTATCTACTTCCGAGAACTCTTCAACTAAAGCTATAAAAACATTGCAAGCTTGCCAATCTTTTGTATTAATAGTGTAAACAATGTGTTGCTATTGCAGCATAGACTATTAGTACAGGTATGTCGCAACGTGAAGTTTTTAAGATGTTCAGCACTTTTTTCAATTGCAGTTGCCTCAACCATTCCATTGGTTGCAAACGCGACTGAAGAGCAAGACTTATTCTCTTTAAGTTTTGAAGACTTGCTTGACGTTCAAGTTGATATTGCTAGCAAAACCAACGAAACCTTGTCCTCTGTTCCCTCAACCATGAGTGTATTTAGTCGTAAACAAATTCAAGCACTTGGTGTTGATAACGCCTATGAAGTAATGAACTTTGTGCCTGGTATGCAATCAACCCGAGGTGATTGGGTCGGTGCAGTGCCTAAAGATCATGCTCGGGGTGTTTATCTAGATAGTGGCAATGTACTGGTGATGATCAATAGTGAACGAGTCAATGAATCATCATTCGGTAAAGCCTCTGTTTACATGCCTTATATTCCCATTGAAGTCATCGAAAAAATTGAGTTTATTCGCGGCCCTGGCTCGGCGCTGTATGGCAGTAATGCGTTTTTAGGGGTCATGAATATTGTTACCTCTAAAGAGCGAAATACTATGCAACTTGTGGTTGGTAATAATGGTCGCTATGGCGCAACAGGGCAGTTTAATAGCTCTTTTAGTGATGACGCCGCACTCTTTGCGAGTTTTTCTTATGATCAAAAAGACGGCGAAAGCTATCCGCAAGGAGTAAAAGATCCTCTTGAAGCGATATATCTAGAAGCGGGTGTTGATTATAAAAAGCTTAAATTACGTGCTCGTTACAACGAAACATCCCTTGATGAGTTTTTAAACCTTGCAGGCTATTCAACGCAGAACCAACATAGCAGTGATAACACCTTTGTTGGCATTAAATATAACTGGGTTAACAACGATAAGCTAAAGCTAGATTCTAGTTACTCATACACAAAGCATAATATCTCTAGCGCTGGTCTAATCGCTGCATTTGACGATATACCTGACTTTTTCCTCGGTCCAGCATGGCAAACAACCGATAGTAAATTTGAAACGGAATTGAGTTATCAATTTGACAATCAATGGCAGCTTGCCGCAGGTGTTGAATATGCAGAGGCTAAGCAAGTAAAAGCAGGGGTACGTACCAATTACTATGATGATGAGTCTATGTTAGTCATTATTGACCCCGCTTATTATCAGCAAGGTATCGTGACTGTGATGGACTTTCCTGAATTTGCGCCACTTAAATATACTTTCGAAACATATAGTGCGTATGGGCAGTTAAAAATACCTTATTCAGAGGCACTTACTTTATTTATAGGGGCACGCTATGACGATGTGAAAGACATCGACAGTAAACTTTCGCCTCGTCTTGCGGGTGTTTATGTTATAAACCCAGAGCATACCGTTAAAGTGCAATATGGCGAATCGTTTAGAACCCCGGTTACTAATGAGCTTTTTTCAAATGATGATGTCACCGTAGGTAACCCATCACTTCGCTCTGAATCAGTAAAAACCACTGAGCTTGTTTGGCATTATCAAACTTCAGAGTTACAAGCTAATGCCGTATTTTTTTATAATGAACTCAATGACTTTATAAACATTGAGCCAACGCAATCTAATGATGCCTTATTTACTTTTGCAAACTCATTTAATACTCAAAACAGTGGTATCGAGCTTGATGGCACTTGGCAATCAAGTAAAGAGTTCTCTGTAACGGGCACTTACACGCAATACTTTGAAGATCCAATTAATGCGAGCTTTAAGCGTTTCGCAAGCTTAGTTAGCAGCTACAACTTATCTGACAGCTGGCAAGTAAGTTTAAACTTATTATGGCGTGATAAAGTTGAGGTAAGTTCAGTAACTGGTGCTCACTTCAAACAGTCTGCCTATAGCTTATTAGGTGGCAGTTTAAAATGGCAAGTAAACGCAAAGAGCCAGTTAACGTTAAAAGCAGAAAATCTGTTAGGCAAGAAATATAACGTGTTTGACCCACGTATGGACAATGGCGCTGTCGCTGGTACAACAGAAGAATTATCGTTACACTACCAGTTTAATTTCTAGTTGTGCTGCTCACAAAGGTTTGAATGTCGTCATTAAGTAAAAAGTTAGTTATTGCAGGTGCAATGCTTTTATTGTTGCTTGTGTTAGTTTTTTACGTTGGGCGAGCCCATGATTATCAGCAGGCAGAGCAACAAAGCCGTGTTCAAGCGACTCAGTTAAGTCATTACTTCTCCAGTGAATTAGCCCGGTTTAAAACAATTCCTACCTTAGTGAGTGCTAATGATTTAGTTAAATCCTTTGTGATTAAGCAAGGTATAGGCGAACAAGCCGTTAATTATTATTTAGAAGATATTCAACGTGCCAGTGGTGCATCAGATGTCTATGTAATGGATTTATCAGGTTCGGTCGTGGCAAGTAGTAACTGGCAAGTTGATTACACCTTTTTGGGAAGTAATTTTGCTTTTCGGCCTTATTTTTATTTAGCCAAGCAAGGTGGGAAAGTTGCCTATTTTGCTTTAGGCATGCGCTCAAGTGAGCGCGGTATTTATTTTTCAGAGCCGGTTATAGATAAAGGGAAAGTCATTGCCGTTGTAACATTAAAGGTTAATGCTAAAAAGTTTGAGCAAGACCGCCAACTACTTAATGCATCAGATAGCACCCATTTTTATATCACTTTAGAAGACAGTGTAATTGTGATGTCAGATGTTGCTGACTGGCGTTTAAAATCTCTTAAGCCCCTCAATGATGCACAAATGGCTGCTTTAATTAAGTCACGCCGATACTTGTCTCATAAACCGAGCTTACTTGCCCATAATCACAAGCCTTTAAGTAAACAAACCGCGCAGCAAAACATTCAGCTTGATGGCAAACAAGCGCGCTTTATTAGTGCCATCGAAACAATAGACATTATAAACGCTAAAGCCAGTGTGTTGGTGGATGTGACAAATGTGGAGCTTGCACAAATTCCAAGGCTTCTTTGGTTTAGTGTGTTTTATGCCATTGCTGTGGTGCTTATTCATATGGCAATGGTACGATTTGCTGGTTATAAAAAACTACTTTTTTCAAGGCATAGTCTTGAGCAAGAAGTGATTGAACGAACCCAAGCGCTCGAAAAAGCTCAAAAAGCACTGATCCAAACAGCTAAATTGGCCACGATAGGCCAATTAAGTGCAGGCATTAACCATGAAATAAACCAACCTTTGAGTGCCATGAATACCTACTTAGTAAGTGCGAAAAGGTTACTTATGAAAGGCAATATTGAACAAGCTGGCGAAAATTTAGTGCTAGTACAGTCGTTAATAGAGCGTGTTCATAAAATTGTTGCTCAGTTAAAGCATTTTAGTAAACCGGCGCAAACTCAATTGAGGCAGCAAAGCTTAGCGAGTATGTTAAAGAATGCTTTAATGATTGCCAGCGCTCAACTTAAGCAAGACGATATCGAGGTAAAAGCCAGTGATATTGACGCAAACATAACCGTGTGGGTCGACAGCGTGAAGTTTGAACAAGTCTTGGTAAACGTAATCACCAATGCCAGCCAAGCAATGAGTGAATCAGAAAAGCGCGAATTGAGTTTCGAGCTCGAACTTTTCGACGACCGAGTGAAGCTATCGATTCTTGATACGGGTCCGGGTATTGATCAACATGCATTAGGTAATATTTTTGAGCCTTTTTATAGTACTAAAACCAGTAATGGTTTAGGGCTTGGTTTATCTATTTCACGACAAATTATAGACTCATTTAATGGTCGACTATCGGCTCACAACCGTCCTGAAGGCGGGGCACAATTTATAATAACCTTACAAACTAATAAGGAACAATCATGAGTGTAGTTGCAACTACCTGTAATCAGGTAATTGTTATTGATGACGAAGCGGTGATCCGCGATTCATTAAAGCAACTGCTTGAAATTGAGGGTTATCAAGTTCAGTGTTTTAGCGAACCAACAGCTGCACTTTCAAAACTGGGTCGTCGTTTTGAGGGAATTGTGCTTAGCGACATAAATATGCCAAAAATGGATGGTTTGGAGTTTTTAGAGCAAGTAAAAGCGTTTGATAGTGAACTGCCGGTTATATTTCTTACCGGTTTTGCTGATGTATCTGTTGCGGTTAAAGCTATGCAGTTAGGGGCTTATGATTTATTTGAAAAGCCGCTTACTGAGCAATTGTTAGATTGTATTGCGCGTGCTTCAGAAAAACGGGCTTTAGTGATGGAAAACCGCGCCTTGAAAATTGCGGTAGAAAAAACTTCTGCGCCCGGTGTGCGTATTTTAGGTGAAACAGAGCAAATGCAACAAATGATGCATTTACTTAATGCGGTAATTGATACTCCCGCCGATGTGCTTATAGAAGGTGAAACAGGTACAGGTAAAGAGTTAGTCGCTCGTTACTTGCACGATCAAAGTAACAGATCAGCGGCTAATTTCGTAGCGATAAACTGTGGTGCGATTCCTGAGCAATTAATTGAAAGTGAGTTATTTGGGGCGGCAAGTGGGGCTTACACCGGTGCAACGCAATCTCGCCAAGGTAAATTTGAATTTGCTAAAGGAGGTACCGTTTTTTTAGATGAAATAGAGTCAACTCCTGCAAGTTTACAAGTCAAGTTACTTAGGGTGCTTGAAGAGAGAAAAGTCACGCCTGTAGGCGACAACCACGCCATTGATTTAGATGTACGCATTGTTGCTGCTACAAAAGTTGATTTGATGACCTTGGTAGAAGCAGGTGAGTTTAGAGCCGATCTTTATTATCGATTAAACTTAGTTAAAGTGAGTATTCCTGCATTACGCGATAGAAAAGCCGATATTCCATTACTTTTTAAACACTTTAGCTCAATTGCTGCAACACGCTTTCATAAGCCACCTGCACCACTTAGTAGTGAAGCAAAACAGCGCCTACTTGCTTATGATTGGCCAGGTAATGTGCGAGAACTTAGAAATCAGGCCGAACGTGCAGTATTGCTAGGCTCTGATTTAGCATTTGCTTCATACAACGACGCAAACAATGAAAACGAACTTGCTCAGGACCTAAGCCTAGCTGAGAAAATCAGCTTTTATGAGCAATCACTGATTGAAGAAGCGTTAGAGCGTAACAACGGTAGCATTAAAGATACTATGGTCACTTTGCAAATTGCTCGTAAAACCCTTTACGACAAGATGACTAAATACGGTATTAATCGGGAAATGTTTAAAGACTAACCAGTACATCTACAGTTAATTAAAGATAATGGGTGGAACAGGTGACAACACAATCTTAAAAATGTGTGGAGATCCACCCATAAAACTCAGTCTCCACTAAGCCAATGAAGTTAATGTTTTGTTATTTATAGTTTTTTTATAAATTAACTAAGTTGGCAACCTACTTGCGTTAACAGTTAGGAACAACAATTTGAACCTAATAAGGGGCGCATAATGACAACAATATTCACTCATAACAAAACACGCGTAGCAGCGGCTGTGATTTTAGCGAGCACAGCGGGCTCAGCAATGGCAGCAGATTACGCTGTATATGGTAAAGCAGAAGTTCAAATAGCAAACACAGATACTGGCGTTATGCGCTATGCAGATGAAGGCACTCAAATTGAAGCACCTTTTTCTCGTATTGGTATTAAAGGTAGTCATAAACTAACTGAATCGCTAAAAGCGGTATTCAAATACGAAGTGCAAGTAAAAGGCTTCGAGCATGACGATACCAGTGAACCATTTTCTGCTCGTAATACCTACTTAGGTCTAGCAGGTGATTTTGGTGAAGTCGTTGTGGGTCGTAACGATACTCGTTTTAAATACTCAGAAGGTAAAGTTGACGGTTTTAACGAAACGCAAGCTGACATTGCCCAGTTGATCCCTGGTCAAGACCGTATTGGTGATACAATTACCTATAGCTCAAAAACCTATGGTGGCGCATCGCTTGCGCTAACTTATGCACCAAAAGATGACAGTAGCAACGATGAAGATGGTTTTGCTGCAACCGTTATTTATGGTGACCGTGCATTAAAATCAAAAGACTACTATTTAGCTATCAGCCATGTTGATGCACTTAACAAGTTGACTGCAAGCCGTGTGGTTGCAGCATGGAAACATGAAAACCTACAACTTGCGGGCTTATTCCAACGCAGTGAATCAACAGATGGCAGTAAAGAAGGTAATGGCTATGCACTCAGTGCAAGCTATGCCATCGATAAATGGGTACCTAAGCTTCAGTACGTTAAAGATGACTCAAAAATTCGCCATGCTGAAGAAGGTAAACAATGGACAGCAGGTGTTGATTATGTTTTTGACAAACAAACCACAGCCTACTTATTCTATACTAATTTAGATTTAGAACTTGAATCTGACAACAGCATTGCAATTGGCCTTAAATACAAGTTCTAAGGAGTAGGTATGTCATTAGTAAATCAAACAAAAGATGGCTCTCAGCCACGTCCATTAATGAGCACAGTCATGTTACTGCTTGGCCCATTAGTAATGCTATTAACTTGCTTAATTGATCCACCAGCGGGAATGAGTGTGTCTGCACTTCGCACTGCGGGCCTTGCTTTTTGGATGGCTTCTTGGTGGGTAAGCGAAGTTGTGCCAATTCCTGCTACTTCATTATTGCCACTGGTTATATCACCTCTTGCTGGCATTGCTGCAATCAAAGGGGTCGCGTCGCCTTATGCACATCCTTTGATCTTTTTATTCTTGGGCGGTTTTTTAATCTCAATTGCGATGGAGCGTTGGGGTTTACATAGACGTATTGCGCTTAATACTATGCTTCGAGCAGGGACTAAGCCAAGCCTACAAATTTTAGCCATGATGTTAGTAACGGCATTTTTATCAATGTGGATGTCAAATACAGCTACCGCTGTGATGATGTTACCGATTGCCATGTCGATAACCATGTTGGTGAAGCAATCTAACCCTGATAATGACCAGTTTGGTAAATCAATGTTACTGTCGATTGCTTATGGTGCGAGTATCGGTGGTATTGCAACGTTAATTGGTACGCCGCCAAATGCGTTAATGGCTGCGTATTTATCAGATAGCTACAAAATCGAAATAGGTTTTGCACAGTGGATGAAAGTAGGTGTACCACTTGCAACAGTTATGCTGATTTTATGCTGGGTTTGGTTAACTAAGTTTGCTTACAAAGTAGATACACAATGTGCAAAAGCTGCAAGTAAAGATACGAAATCGTTATTCTTATCGCAGTTACAAGAGCTTGGTAAAATGCAGCGCGCTGAAAAAGGCGTAGCAGCAGTCTTTGTCTTAGCAGCTGTTTGTTGGATCTTTAGACCAGTACTTGCCGATCTGTCGGGTTTAAAAATCTCTGACACTGGTATTGCGATTGCTGCGGCACTATTGTTATTTGTCTTACCAGCAAACAAAGGTGATGGTGAGCGTATTCTTGACTGGGAAAGCGCTGCTAAGGTGCCATGGGGTGTGTTATTACTATTCGGCGGTGGTTTAACACTTGCTGCGCAAATTAAATCATCAGGTCTAGCTGAATACATTGCGCACATGATAGAGGGTGCAAGTGCTATACCTTTGGTACTAAGTGTTCTAGCAGTTGCTACTTTAATTACGTTCTTAACTGAGATCACGAGTAATACAGCAACAGCCGCAGGCTTCCTTCCACTTTTAGGCCCGGTTGCTGAATCTGTATTTGGTACACCTCTTGTGTGGGTCATTCCTGCGGCAATCGCGTGTAGTTGTGCGTTTATGATGCCAGTTGCAACACCGCCAAATGCGATTGTATTTGGCTCAGGACAAATTCAAATGCGCGATATGATCCGATCTGGTTTTGCACTAAACATTATTGCTATTGCGATGATCACTTTAGTAACTATGACCATTGCAGCAGTTGTGTTTGGCTTTTAGATAAGTTTAAAAGTTTTCAACCTAATCCAACCATCAACAGCGCTCACTATGAGCGCTGTTTTTACATTTATAAAGTTGCTCAGATAATTATAGCTGGTTATAGTGGCTAAAATCGTTTATCAAGAGATGACCTTTTGACTGATATATACGCACAATTACACAGCAAATTTTTAAAACTTAATGACGCCTTTTTGGCTGAGCCTTATTTAGCGCTTGATAAGCGTATTAAGCTTTTAAAAACCATCAAAACTCGCCTCATTGAAAATGAACAGGCCTTAGTTGCAGCAACCAGTAAAGACTTTGGTTATCGTACTGAGTTTGATACGGTGTTAGGCGATCTGCTGCCAACTGTGAAATCGATTAGTGATACAATAAAACGTTTACCTAAATGGGCCCGTAACGAATCGCGCAGCGTCGGTATTAGTTTGTGGCCTTCATCAGCGCATATTCATTACCAACCTAAGGGTGTAGTAGGCGTCATCGCACCTTGGAACTACCCAATTCAATTGGCTTTAGTGCCAGTTATAAGCGCAATAGCGGCTGGTAACAGAGTGATGTTAAAGCTAAGCGAATTTACGCCGCATACCAATAATGTTATCAAACAGCTGATGGCAGATACAGTTGCAGAACACTGCATCATTGTTGAAGGTGAAGCCGATACCGCAGCATGCTTTTGTGACCTACCGTTTGCCCACTTACTTTTTACAGGCTCGACATCAGTAGGGCGCAAAGTTATGCAAGCTGCCAGTAAAAACCTAACCCCTGTGACTCTTGAGTTAGGTGGCAAGTCACCGGTAGTGATTTTAGAAGATGTGAATATTAAAGAAGCTGCAAAAACACTATTATTTGGTAAATTAAACAACGCGGGGCAAATATGTGTCGCGCCAGATTATGTGTTTGTGCCTAAAAAGCTTGAACATCAGTTAGTCTTACAGTTGAGTGAGCTTTATAAGAAGTATTATAAACAAGGTGTTGAAGGTAAAAACCTAACTTCAATCGTCTCTGATGCGCAGTACCAACGTTTAAGCGCAACACTGCTTGATGCAAAAGACAAAGGTGCACAAGTGTTTGAGCCTATTGAAGGGCACCAAGTTGATGAACTTAAACATCGCATGGGGTTACATATTTTAACGCAAGTTAATGATGATATGCGTGTAATGCAAGATGAGATCTTTGGCCCTTTACTACCTATTAAAAGTTATGAATCAGAGCAACAAGTGATTGACACCATCAATGGTGACTCCTCACCACTTGCATTATATATATTGGGCCATGACAAAGAGAAAATTAGTAAGCTAAGTTCATCAATCAGAAGCGGTACATTAGCGATTAACGATGTACTTATGCAGGTTACAGCAGATCAGTTACCGTTTGGTGGCATTGGTGAATCAGGAATGGGGCACTATCATGGTGTTGAGGGATTTAAAACCTTTAGCCACGCAAGAAATACCCTAGTATCAGGAAAGTTTAATCCACGCACAAGCCTATTGTTAAAACAAAATAAGCTGTTAATTAAACTGTTAAAATGGATGTACTTGCGCCGTTAAGCGCAAGTACATTACTTGTTTACAAACGTCCGTCAGGGGCGTAAAGGCCTGCCTGTATTTTTGCATAAATTGCGTCTGCTTTTTCTTTAGCAGCTTCAATTTCTGCAGGCATCATATTGCGCTCATCTAGTTTACGACTATGACTTGCATTCATATTGCCATTGTACTCAGCAATTGTATTCCAAATGTATGATTTCTCAAGGTTCTTGGGTACTCCTAAACCTTCGTAGTACATCAAGGCCATATTAAACTGAGCAAGAGTAAAGTTATTCGCTGCAGCTTTTTGGTACCAGCTAAGCGCGGTGCGATAATCTTGAATAACACCTTCGCCATTAGCGTACATAACGCCTAAATTATATTGAGCTGCAGGGTGATTCTTTTTTGATGCCATTTCAAAAAGTGAAATCGCTTTTTCTTTATCAAGTTTAACACCTTTACCTTCTTGATAAAGCACACCCAATGCAAACATTGAATCAGCATGTACTTTCTTTACAGCCTTTTCATACAACTCTGCCGCTTTTCGATAGTCTCGTTGCACACCAAAACCACCTTCGTACATTTTAGCAAGCTCATAGATTGCAGGGGCATAACCTCTATCAGCAAGGTAATTAAATTCATGAAGTGCTTCTTCAAAACGACCTTCATTAGCCGCTAATTGGGCATCTTCAAGACTGGCATTTGCAAAAGGTGAGAGGATTAACGTACTAGCGAACAGTAGTGATTTAAAATTAGGCTTGATCATAGTCTGCCTCCAAATGTGTTATGTATCAATAATAGGCAATCAGCTATTGATAAAATGCATTGCCAAACAGTCACTGAGCAAAACATCTCTTATAGTTTAGACCCAACAGCTGTAAATGCCTAATTTATAGACAGCGGCAAGCGTTGTAATTAACAAGTAGGCTTAAGATACAGATTTTACAGAAAAATTAAAGAAATAAAAAAAGCCCATGATGGGCTTTTTAGTGTCATATCTACCGTCACCGATATGAGCAATGTAGCAAGTAAAGTGTAACGTTTTATGTCGCTGCTTGGGTCGAGGAAGCCGCAAACAATCAAGTGTTAAATCTTGAACAAATCCAGAAAAACACCATCAAAGCCTTATAGACATTGATATTGTTGTGAGATTAATAGCCTACCTGAACTTGTTGATAACGATTATTACTTAGATTAACGTGGGCGTCAACACTTAAATGATAATTAATTTCATTTATAGGATCTTGCTGATTATTTATTCTCAGTGTTAACTTAATAAGGTACTAATTAAAATTAGATTAATAAATTGAGTATGATGAAAAAAATAGCAAAGTGTTTAATCACATTGAGTTTACTTTTGGCAGTTGCTGGTTGTTCTCCTAGCTTCACCTATAACAATTTAGGTTGGCTGTCAGGATTTTGGATTGATGATTATGTTGACTTAAACAATGAGCAAGCTGAAAAGTTTGAACATATAGTTAAAACCAGCCGTGATTGGCATCGAGAGACTCAACTACCTCTTTATAAACATGACTTAGAAAGTTTAAAACTAATGTTAGAAACTGACGTTAATCACGCTCAATTAAAACAGCATTTCAGCCAAGCAAAGCAACATTGGCAAACACTAGTTGATAAGCTAGAACCAGAATTGATCGATTTAGCAAACGCATTGAGTTATGAACAACGAGTTGAATTTGTAGCGGCACTGCAAGATAAAATCAATGAAGAATATTTAGAGCATCAAGAAAAATCTGCTGAGCAGCACAAACAAGAACGTCTAGATGAAAATCTTGAGAACTATAAAGAGTGGTTTGGCACAAAGTTATCAGCTGAACAAAAAGCACTGATCGAATCGGCATCTAACACTCGCATTAGTACATTTTTACTTTGGATGCAGTACAAACAAAAGCGCTTAGATGCTTTAAAATCCTTGTTTATGCAAAAAACTAAGCCTGCGGATTTTGATCAACAGTTAGCGGTGATCATTAATAATCGTTTGGCTTTTATGAGTGATGAATTAATCAAAGCTGACGATAAAAATCTAGATGACTACGTAACCTTACTGCTTGCCTTAAAACCAACTCTTACAGACAAACAGCGTCGAAATGTTCGTGAAGAGCTTGATGATCTAATCGATGATGTTACAGATTTAATGAATGACTAAATAATCACGCCTCGCTTATAGTCGTAATTTTAATAAATAACTTTCTAGCTTGCGGTTACTAAATACGCCGCAGGTCAACTTCTTGCTGCCTAAGGAATGGTTTAATAAAACATGAAACACCTTGTAAAATTTTTAGTTATTGCTGTAACGGCATTATTTTTTGTATCTCATGTAACCTTGGCTAACGAAAAGTTTGGGTCAGAAATAGAGTTAAGTAATCAAATTGAACACTCTTTGCATAACGAATCTCTAATAGGCGTTGTTTGGTCAACAGTGAGTGCAAATAAAATTGCGCAAGGTGCAAAAGGCTATGCAGACTTTACGAATTTAAAACCTATGACGACAGCAAATAAGGTGCAAACAGGCTCTATCGTTAAAACACTTATTGCTACAGGGGTGTTGCATCTTGTAACAGATAACAAACTCTCCTTGGATACCCCAGTTACTGAAATATTACCAGATATTGGCTTGCAAAATCCTTGGGCCTTGAACACACCAGTTCGGGTTAGACATTTACTTGATCATACGTCAGGGCTTGAAGACATTCGGCTTTGGCAATTATTAACGACACAAGCAAAGCCTGATATGGCTCTAAAAGAAACCTTTATTGAAAGCCAGTTGCGTATTAGAAATCGCCCCGGAAGCCGCTTATCCTATTCTAATCTTGGTTATGCAATTTTAGCTATGGTGATTGAAGCCGTTGTTAAAGAGCGCTATGAATCTTACTTAGATAAACACTTGCTTGAGCCGCTGGGTATGCACATGAGTACATTTAATTTTGTTTCTCAAGTAGGACAGTTTAGCGATCCTGCGCTTGCTATGGGCCATTTTGAAAATGGCGTTAGCCAAGCCACGTTACCTATGTTTTTAAGACCGGCAGGGCAGTTTACAACGACTGCTTATGATATGGCTTTGTTTGCGCAGTTTTTAATGGGCGATGGCAAGATTAATGACCGCATGTTTATTGAACCGACACTATTAACAAGCATGGGAAAGCCTTTTAAAACAGAAGCTGCCTTAAATAATTTAACTGATATAGGCTATGCGCTAGGGGTAACTACACGTGACCGGCATAATGTGGTTGGCAAATGCCACAGTGGCTCTACTTTAGGTTACCGCACCAACTTTTGTTTTTTTCCTGAGCAAAAAAAAGCATTTTTTATCGCTTTTAATGCCGATGTAGAAACTGCAAATTACAAACAATTTGATAGCATGCTGATTAGCAACCTTGGTGTAAATAAGGCCGATGCAATAGCTCCATCAAAAGCGCAAGTAGCGCTTGATGATTGGCAAGGGTTTTACACGCTTTCCCCAAACAGAATGAAAAGATTTGCCTATTTTGATCGCCTACTTCATTTTGCAACAGTGAGCTCAAATGGCGAAACGCTAACATTGTCACCATTTCAGTCTCAGCAAAAAACCTTGCTAGCTATAGGCGATAATTTGTTTCGTGAAAAAACAAAGCGATTTCCTTCACACACTCTGTATATTTCTGAAAATGGTCAACATATGATCAGTGATGGTTTTCGAACATATGAACAAACCAGTCTTTGGAAGTTACTGCCGATGTGGCTCAGCCTCGCCATCGGCGTAATCGCCATACTATGGATATTAGTATATGGCGCTATTTGCTTGGTTAAGGGGCAATTACGCTTGTCGTCACCTCTATTATTGCCTTTTACGGCGACGTTATTTCTTTTTGTACCGCTGCCTTTATTTTTAACTCAATCATTTTTAAATATTGGTGAGTTTACACTTGCCAGTGCATTGTTAGCATTAGCCACGACAATATTACCGTTTGCTATGACTTACGGGTTATGGCGTATATTTGCTCATGAAAAGTTGAGTAAAATGAATTTGTTAAATAGTTTAGCAATGGTAGCTGCTTTGCAATGGTCACTCATTTTAGCACTTTGGGGTGTATTTCCCTTATTGCTTTGGAGCTAAAATGTTTAACAATTGTAGGTAAAAAAGTGCATTTTTATGCACTTTTTATTAATAACTTGTTCCTATATCTATTATTTCGCGTTAAAATTAGGCAATTATAACAATAACGAGAAACTGGATGGATATTGGGGCGCTAAGGGGCACTCAAGCGTTACGAAATACCGTTCTTAAATGGATGGGCTTTTGTCTTGGCGTGCTAGCTGGAATATTCGCCGTTTTTAATCTCTTTATAAATGACTTTTGGGTTCTTGGTGCATTAGAAGTCGTTTTTGCATCCTTTTGTTTTTATATCTTTTTTTATACCCGAAAACGCAATGGTCATCTATGGCAGTCGCTCACCTTATGCGTGTTTTTAACCCTACTTATCACTTTGGGCACTTACCTCAGTAATATTAAAAGCTTGCTGTTCATTTGGACATGCTCATTACCGGTTCTATTTTATCTATTGTTAGGTAAACAGTACGGCAAAGTCTTGTCATTGGTCGTTGCGGTACTGCAAGGCGGTATTCTATTCACCAAATCAAGTCTTGAGCCTCTTAATAGCATCAATTTTTTACTCAACTTTACATTCACATACATCAGTATTTGGGCGGTGTCTCACACCTTTGAGAATAGTCGTGCAGAATATGGTAAGCGACTCGAAAACTTAGCTTTACTTGACCCACTTACAGGGGCAGGTAACCGGTTGGCGATGACCCATTATTTTGAAGTTGAGCTGAAAAACAAAAATGGCTTATTTATCTTAATGCTCGACCTTGATTACTTTAAGAATATAAATGATCAATACGGCCATGATGTTGGCGATCGTATTCTAATTGAAGTAACCAGTTTCTTTAGGCAACGCATAAGTAAAGGCTATGTATTTCGAATTGGCGGTGAAGAGTTTGCTATCTTCTTACCAGATAGCGACCCGCAAAGTGCATATGAATTTGCAGATATGCTGCGCGAGCACTTATCAACAACTATCCACAATATTGATGAGCAGGCGATAAATTTGACTATTAGCATCGGTGTTGCTTGCTACATGCCAAATCAAACCCTTAAAAACTTTATTAAGCGCGCAGACGATGCGCTATACCAAGCAAAACAGCAAGGTCGAAATAGAGTTGTAACGGCTTATGAGTTAAGCGAACAATTTGCACAACGTAATAAAGCGAGTTAGTGCTTTTTAAACTTAGCCTTTGTACATAGTATCAAAATCAGGAATGTTTGCCTCCCATACAGGAACATCTTTACCAATGTATTCACGCATAGCATCAAAGAATAAACGTGTTCTTACTGGTAAATCTCTATGTGGGTAAACCGCGTATACGGCGCTGTAATCGAGTAATTCCATATCGGTTAAAATTGGTACTAAATCACCGCGTTTTACCTCATCATCAAGAATAAATGCTGGTGCAAGAACATAGGCATTTCCTGAAATTGCCTTCATCAAAAGTACTTCCGCATCGTTAGCACGAAAGACACTTTTAATATCTTGCTCAATAATATCGCCACCGGCATTACGATAGCGAATACCACTAATGCGTTTACTTGGGCTTGAATAACTAGCGGCAGGCAGCTCTTTTAAATCTTCAACATGCTTTGGCATGCCGTAAGTTTTAATAAATTCTGGTGAGGCCAACAGTAACATACGGTTGCGGGCAATCTTACGGGCAATAAATGAAGAGTCTTTTGGTTCGCCAACACGAAAAGCCAAGTCATAGCCTTCTGATACTAAGTCAATCAGCCTGTCGTCTAAACGAAGCTCAACTTCAACTTGCGGAAAACGTTTTTGAAAGTCATTAATTACTGGTTGAATATACCTTTTACCGATAATACTTGATGAGGTAATTTTTAACGTGCCACGAGGTTCTTGGTGATAGTTCTCGGCCAGTCTAACAGTATCTGATAATAAATCCCTGAGTTCAGCTGCTTTTTTTACCATTTCAGCGCCTGCAGCAGTCAACGAAAAAGAACGAGTTGTACGGTTTAGTAAGCGCACCCCTAACTCATCTTCAAGACGGCTAATTTGTTTCGAAATGACAGAACGGTCTATATTTCTAGACTCTGCAGCTTTAGCAAATGAGCCTCGTTCAATCACTTCAAGCAGCATTAATAAACGGCTGGTGGTATCCATAGCAGTTCCTTAAAATTTATTGGTGCCATTCTGGCATTAATGAATTTAAAAATCTATCGTTTTTATCCTCTAATTAGTTCCGTAACATTGTCTCCAATCTATTAACAGGTGAGTCGTGATGAACAAATCTATTCTTGCAGTGGCTGTCACCATTGCGAGCTTAACGCTTGCAGGGTGCGGTACTGAAGCCAACCAAGCAGCGCAGCAACAGCATTTACAACCTATCGATGTAGCAAAAGTACTGGTTAAACCCGTACAAAATTGGCACACCTATACAACGCGCTTAGAAGCACCACAAGAAGTAGCGCTTATGCCACGTGTTTCGGGTGTTATCGACAAAATTAATTTTAAGGAAGGTGATAGCGTTAAAGAGGGGGATTTGCTTTTCACCCTTGATGCACGTCCCTTTGCTGCAGTGGTTGATAGCTTAAAAGCGCAAATCGAAAGCGCCAAGGCAGCACTTGAACAAGCTAAAAGTGAAGCAAAACGCGCAGAGCGCTTAACTGAGCGTAAAGCGATTTCAACTGAGCAAGCAGAGTCTCGTAAATCAACCCTTAGACAACGAGAAGCACAATTACTCGCTCTTCAGGCTGAGCTAACTGCAGCTGAGCTTGATTTAGCATTTACGAAAGTTCGCTCGCCAATAAATGGCGTAGTATCGCGCGCCAACATCACCAAAGGTAATAACGTACTTGCCGGACAAAGTGTGTTAACAAATATCGTATCAAATCAGCAAATGTATGCTTATTTTGATATTGATGAGCGCACGTGGAATCAGTCATTTGCTGATGTAACGGCACAAAGCGAACAAGCGGTTGTGATGCAAAAAGTGGGTGAAACCAGCTTTAACTACAATGGCAAAATTAATTTCATTGATAACCAAATTAACGAAACTACAGGCACTCTTCGTGTTCGTGCCGTGTTTGAAAATGATGAGCAACAACTTCGTGCTGGTTCATTCGCCCGCATTAAGCTTGCAGCCAATAAAGTAAGCGAAAAGGTCATCGTGCCGGAGCGTGCTATTGGCACAGATTTAAAGAATCGTTTTGTTCTAACCGTTGGTGAAGGCAATGTTCTTGAATATAAGTTAGTTACTGTTGGTGAACGTTATGGCAGCTTACGAGCAATTAAATCGGGACTAAACGAAAACGATGTGATTGCAGTGAACGGTCCTGCTCGTGTGGGTCCAGGTATGCCAATTTCGCCTAATAAAGTAACGATTAATAGCGACGGTATTGCATTCACTCTTTCAAATAATCACTCAGATTTGGTTGCTAAACAGTAGGTCAAAATGAAATTTTCACACTTTTTTATCCAGCGACCCATCTTTGCAGCGATGCTGTCGCTTATCTTTCTCATCGCAGGGGCAATTTCGTTATTTCAATTGCCAGTGAGTGAGTATCCAGAGGTCGTGCCGCCAACAGTTGTTGTTACAGCAAGTTACCCAGGTGCAAACCCAACGGTTATTGCTGAGACTGTTGCAACACCGCTTGAGCAAGAAATCAATGGTACTGAAAACATGTTGTATATGTTTTCGCAAGCAACCAGTGATGGCCGTATGACGTTAACAGTTACCTTTGCGTTAGGAACTGACTTGGACCGAGCACAAGTACAAGTGCAAAACCGTGTAAACAGTGCACTGCCACGCTTACCACAAGAAGTTCAGCGTTTAGGCGTCGTAGCAGAAAAATCATCACCAGATTTAACCATGGTAGTGCATTTATACTCACCAGAAAAAACGCATGATACAACTTACTTAGCGAACTATGCTGACTTGTATATCAAAGACCAAATTGCACGTCTTCCGGGTGTGGGTGATGTACGTATGTTTGGTGGTGGTCAATACTCAATGCGCGTATGGTTAAACCCCGATGCACTATCGGCACGTGATTTAACTGCCATGGATGTAGTTAATGCACTACGTGCGCAAAACCAGCAAGTTGCCGCGGGTAGTTTAGGTGCACAACCTACATCGAAAACAAATCAGTTTCAAATTCTGATGAACGTAAAAGGGCGCTTAAGCTCACAAGAAGAATTTGAAAATGTGATCATCAAAGTAGGTGAACAAGGTCAGCTTACACGCTTAAGTGATGTTGCACGCCTTGAGTTAGGACAAGACACCTATGCATTAAGAGCAATGCTCGATGGTCAGCCAGCACTTGCTATGCCAGTATTTCAACGCCCAGGTTCTAATGCGATTGAGCTTTCGGATCAAGTGCGTGAAACCATGAAAGTATTATCGAAAGACTTTCCGGCGGGTGTTGAATATGACATTGTTTATGATCCAACAATTTTCGTACGCGGTTCTATCGATGCTGTTATCAAAACGCTACTAGAAGCAATCGCGCTAGTTGTAATCGTTGTAGTGGTGTTCTTACAGACGTGGCGTGCATCGGTTATCCCTCTGATTGCGGTACCGGTGTCTTTAATTGGTACGTTTGCAGTTATGCAATGGCTTGGCGTTTCAATCAATACCTTATCGTTATTCGGCTTGGTTCTAGCCATTGGTATTGTTGTTGATGATGCCATTGTTGTAGTTGAAAACGTTGAGCGTAATATTGAGCAAGGCTTGTCGCCACTCGAAGCAACCCGTGTTGCCATGACAGAAGTAACAGGGCCAATTATCGCCATTGCACTTGTACTGTGTGCGGTATTTATTCCAACGGCATTTATTACTGGTTTATCTGGTCAGTTTTATAAGCAATTTGCGTTAACTATTACTATTTCAACGATTATCTCAGCATTTAACTCATTAACACTATCGCCTGCGTTATCGGCATTGTTATTAAAAGGTCATGATGCAAAACCAGACCGTTTAACTAAGCTATTAAACCGTGTATTTGGTAATTGGCTATTTAAGCCTTTTAATCGCTTGTTTGATAAAGGTGCAAATGGCTACGAAAAGCTGGTACAAAAACTGATTCGCATGAGTGTGATTGTATTAGTTGCCTACATTGCGCTTGTTGGTGGCACAGTTAAATTATTTGATGCTGTACCGGGTGGCTTTATTCCACAGCAAGATAAGCAATATTTAGTGGCTGTTGCACAGTTACCTGATGCGGCAAGCTTAGATAGAACCCAAGAAGTCGTGCAAGAAATGGAAAAAATTGCATTACAAGTACCGGGTGTTGCAAATACGGTGTCGTTTCCTGGTTTATCTGTTAATGGTTTCACCAATAGCCCTAATAGCGGCATTGTGTTTACTCCGCTTGCACCTTTTGAAGAGCGTCAAGATCCGAGTATGTCAGCAATGGCGATTGCGGCTCAGTTAAATCAAAAATTTGCCGCTATTGATGAAGCATTTGTTGCGGTATTCCCGCCACCGCCAATTCAAGGTTTAGGTACAACTGGTGGCTTTAAACTACAAATTGAAGACCGTGCTAATAAAGGCTTTGAAGCACTCTTTAATAGCTTACAAGCAACCATTGCTAAAGCTCAGCAAGACCCTGCATTAATGGGGCTTTACTCAAGCTTTAGAATTCAAGTGCCACAAATGGATATCGACATTGACCGTGAGCAAGCGCTGATTCAAGGTATTCCACTTGATGAAGTATTCAATGCCTTACAAGTGTACTTAGGTTCGATGTATGTGAATGACTTTAACTTGTTTGGTCGAACTTATCAGGTTAATGCACAAGCTGATGCTGATTACCGCCAAGATCCTGAGCAAATTTTGAATCTTAAAGTGCGTAACCGCATGGGTGAGATGGTGCCATTAGGTTCTGTATTAACGGTCACGCCAACAACAGGGCCAGATCGTGTAATGCACTATAACGGTTACCCTACAGCTGAACTAAATGGTAGCCCAGCGCCAGGTTATAGCTCTGACCAAGCGCAGCATGCGATTGAAGCAATTCTTGCAGAAACATTACCTAATGGTATTGAGTTTGAGTGGACAGAAGTAACCTATCAGCAAATATTAGCGGGTAATACCATGGTGTATGTTTTCCCACTCGTTGTATTGCTCGTGTTCATGGTACTTGCTGCCCAATACGAGAGCTTAAGACTACCTCTGGCGATTATTTTGATTGTGCCTATGACTATTTTCTCGGCCTTGTTAGGTGTGTGGCTTGTAGGTGATGACAACAACATCTTTACGCAAATTGCATTAATTGTACTCGTTGCACTAGCAAGTAAGAATGCCATCTTAATGGTTGAGTTTGCACGAGATCAGCATAAAGGTGGGATGACACATCTTGAAGCAATTATTAAAGCGTGTCGCTTACGACTTCGTCCAATTTTAATGACGTCAATTGCTTTTACAGCAGGTGTTATACCCCTTGTTTTAGCCACAGGCGCAGGTGCAGAGATGCGTCATGCCATGGGTAACGCTGTATTCTCAGGCATGATTGGTGTAACCGTGTTCGGTTTATTGTTCACACCGGTGTTTTATATGTTAGTAACGAAAAAATCGCAGAAGGAGCAAGATGATGCATAAGCCTCTTCATGCAATCTTTAAACAGGGCAAAGTTTTAAGTGCAATGCTGTTAGCCGGCGTATTAGCTGGCTGCGCACAAAGCGTAGATATGCAAGAGCAGCAAGTTAGCCTGACGCAATTTGTAAGTGATACACAAATTGGTGAACAAAACGAAGGCGCGAGCGAGAATAACTGGTGGCGTCGTTTAGATTCAACCCAGTTAAATAATTTAGTGACTGATGCATTAGCAATGAATCACGACCTAAAAACCAGTCAACTTCAACTTGATGCAGCCATTGCCCGTTTAGGTGCAGCCCGCGCGGAATATTATCCGCAGGGCAGCCTAAGCGTAGGTGCAGAGCGCAGCAGCTTAGATGGCGTTATTACACGTCAATCAAACGCTGGGGTTAATGTTAATTGGCAGCTTGATTTGTTCGGCCGTATTACCGCGTTAGTCGATGCTGCTAATGCGGGCGCATTAAACCAAGCAGAGCAGCTAAGAGCATTACAGGTTGAAGTGGTTTCAGCTGTGGTGCAAGGCTATGTCAGCTATCAAGGTAATGTGCAAAAGCAAGCTATCATTGAGATGCAAATCGAGGCACTCGAGCAAAGTATTGATGTACTAAAAGCGCGAGTAGAAGAGGGTGTTGCGAATGAGCTTGATCTTAACCGCACCCTTGCGCAGTTAAAGCAACAACAAGCGCTTATTCCTGAGCTTAGTTACTTGCAATATCGCGACTTAGCAACCCTTGCGGTGCTAACCGGTCGACTTGCAAGCGACATAACATTGGTCGAAGAGCCTGAGTTACTCAGCCACCAATTTAGCGTGTCGTTTAGTAAAGCGAGTGAAGCAATGGCACTGAGACCCGATATCACCAGTGCCTTGTATCAATTTAGTCAGGCTTATTCATTGAGTGTTGCAGCCTCAAAAGCGTTACTGCCTGATATTAGTTTGGCAGGGTTTGCAGGTGTGGTGAGCTTAACCAGTAATGGTTTAGAAGATACTGTGCAACAATGGCAAGTAACGCCAAAAGTTGAATGGTCACTGCTCAGCTATCCTGCATTATTAGCTCAGCGTGATGCACAGCAATTTTTAAGTGAAGCCGCTTACAGTAACTACCAAAGTAAAGTATTAAAAGCCATTAGCGATAGTGAACTTACTTTACAAAGGCTAGTCAAACAGCAGCAACAGTTAAGTTATGCTGATCAGCGTTTTAATTATGCGAATAAAGCATTTGGTCAAGCTCAAGCAATGTATCAAGAAGGACAAATTCCTTACTTAGAGTTGTTAGATGCGAGACAGGATGTTTTAATAGCGCAAGAGAACGCTGTTGATTCAACAATTGCTTCATTACAGGCCAAAGTAAGAGCTTATCAAGCGTTTAATGGTCGTTGGAGCTTTGAACTAAACAACCTTTAACCCAGAGTATTAAATGTCACATATTCAACAAACTACAGATCTTCCGTCAACAATGCGCGCGCTTGCACTGATTGAGCCGAATGACGCCATAGGGTTATCTGAGCTTTCTGTGCCAGTACCGAGCCCTGAAGGCAATGAGCTCTTGATTAAAGTTGAATATGTGGGCTTAAATCATGGTGATGCCAACTTTGCAAAGCAAGGCTTTTGCAAATGGCATTACCCTCATGTTTTGGGCCATGACGCTGTTGGGGTGGTTGTTCAAGCAAATAAAGGTGTATTCCCTGGTGTTGGTGTGCGTGTTGTATGGCATGCCAGCCTTGGTGACCAAGGTGTGTTATCTGAATACACTACAGTGCCTAACTATGCAGTATCTGTTGTGCCAGATAATGTATCTCCGGCAGACGCTGCAACCTTACCTTGTTCAGGTATGACGGCATTAATCGCCCTTGATAAATTGCAGCTAAGCGAAGGGGATTCACTGTTTATTGACGCCGGTGCTGGCGGCGTTGGCCAATTCGCTATTCAGTTTGCTAAGCAACGTGGTGCGACTGTGTTTACCACTGCCAGCAAACACAATCATAAGTTACTTAAGCAATTAGGCGCTGATGTTGTGTTTGATTATAATGACCCTAAACTCCAGGATAAAATTCGTCGTGAACTTGGTCCGCAGGGCTTTGACGCGGTGCTTGATTGTATCGGTGGCGATACCACCATTCGCAACGTTGAGCTAATGCGTTTTTGTGGTCGCATCGCCTGTTTAAATGAATTACCTAAGTTTGAACAAGAACTTATGTTTAGACGCGCTCCCAATATTGGCATTGTATCGTTAGGTGGTGCATGGCTTGCAAACAGTTTATGTGCTCAGCAAAGATTAAGCTTTATGGGTAACTTATTACTTGATAATGCAGCGCGAGGCGAGATCAAATTGCCGCAAATCCATGCCGTAGACTTTACCGCTGAGGCTGTTTCAGCTGCTTTAAATAAACAACTTGCTGGTGGTTTTACAGGTAAACAAGTTGTACAAGTAAGCGGTTAAACTTGCGTACTCACTGCCCAGTCATTTTGTTTGATGGTCAGTGCAATCTGTGCCATTTTTGTGTGCGGTTTATTCTTCGCTTTGATAAGCAAATTACCTTTAAGTTATGCCCCATGCAAAGCGATAAAGGTGAGCGTTTATTAAAGGCATATAAAGTCAAAGATCCACTTTCCTCAATGTTAGTGATTGATAAAAACCAGCTATATAAACAAAGTGATGCTGTGTTATATTATCGCAACGAAATTAGGTTTTCCATTCTCTGTCGCTAACGTGTTCAAGCTACTGCCAAAAGGCTTTCGCGATCGTGTGTATGATTGGGTTGGCCGTCATCGTTATCGGTTTTTCGGCAAACAAACAAAGTGTAAGTTATTGTCCGAAAAACAAAAGCAGCATTTTTTATAAACATTTAGAGTAAAGCTTGCTATTCTCGTTATTGGGAACAAATAACAATAATAAGAATATGAACATTCTCTTTCTAATCTTAAGTACAGTTTACATTGCTTTACTGCTATTTATGCCGGCATTGCCTCAGCCTTTTATGGCGCTATTTAAAACATTACCAATCGGTGTGTTGATTGTGATGGTGCTTAAAGCGCGCAGTCAGCTACAAAATCGTACTTTTATTACTTTATTATTCGCTCTTAGCTTTTCAGCACTAGGTGATGTGTTGCTAGCCCTTGATACGGGGCAACTGTTTATAGGTGGTTTAGCGGCGTTTTTTGTAAGTCATGCTTTTTATATCATTACCATGTTGCCAATTAAAAACTGGCGACTAGACGTTGTATTTCTTTATCTATTTTTGGCCATCATCGTTTTTTGCTTATTCTATCCAAACTTAAATGACCTGCTCATTCCTGTGATTTTCTATATGTTGGTGCTCACCATAATGGCAAGCTTTAGTTGGATGACAGATAAATCGAACGGTTTTTTAGTGTTAGGTGGGGCCGTGTTTGTAATATCAGACTCTATTCTTGGCCTTAACCGTTTTTATTTAGAAATAGCGTATGCAGATATCGCAATCATGGGGAGTTATTATTTAGCGCAATTTTGTTTGGTAATAGGATTTTTGCAGGCAACAAGTAAACATAGGTAGCCGCAGTGGTTCAGTGTTGATTGCCGTGATAAAATACGCGCGTTTTAATTTTCGAGATTTCCCATGGCAAATACAGCGCACGCACTGCACATTCTTGTTAAGCATAAAGAACAAGCTGAAGACATTATCAAGCAACTTAAAAAGGGTGCTAAGTTTCAGACTTTAGCTAAAAAATATTCAACCTGTCCGTCGGGTAAAAAAGGCGGCGACTTAGGTGAATTTAGACGCGGGCAAATGGTGCCACAGTTTGACAAAGTAGCATTCAGCGGCGAAATCTTAGAGCCACATTTAGTGAAAACGCGCTTTGGTTGGCATGTAATCAAAGTGCTATACAGAACGTAAAGTTTAAAGCCTGCCTAAATAGTGTAAGACACGTTGTTAGCATCAAACTTTCATTTCAGTGAGTTAAAACGCTAGGTTTTAACTCATTTTTGGACAAAGACGCGTTAGAGTATTTATTCGGTAACGCCCGCAACACCGGGCAATTTGGAGCGCAGCGGAAAATTGATCCGCGTGATTGCGCTTGTTAAATGGCTTATCCACGGAGCTAAAAGAACTCTTTGATAGTGAATCCACTGACCTTGAGTTCCTTGGCTATTTCTGTTTTCCAAGCACCTGAAAGATCTAGAGCAACATACACCACACCTCTAATGTCGTTTGGCGTTTCAATTTCTCCCTTGACCAATGTACAAACATTTTCACGACCAAGCTTTGCCATTAAGTAGCCATGTTCAAATACTACATTTTGCCTAGCTCTTTGCTTGGGGTGAACCTTTGTTTCATGAATACCACGACCATGGTCACAAGCGGTATATGAGACAATGGCGTAGCATGCCTCTTCGCTATAGTGCTCAATTTTTTCTATGATCGTCTTTCCACCGCTAGCTTGTTCGTGAAGAATAATCGGTGTTAAGCAGATTTTCTCAATAAATCGAGCAACTTCTTGCTTAGCTTCATTATCACGGCCATGTACGATGAAAACCTTATTTTTTTTGACTGCTGGCGTAAAAACGCTGGTTACAGATGAAACTATAGGTTGTTGAAAGAACTGAGATTGTGGTGGAGAAGGTTTTGGTGCCAAGTTTTGCCCAAACTCAAGATAATTACATACTTCTGAAAACTGTTCAGATATGTATGTTCTTCTTTCTGCATAGGTGCCGTACTGATTCTTTATAAAGCCCCAAAACGATCCCAGGCTACGATGAAGTTTTAGCCACTCTGGGAGCATAGGAGCTAATGTTGGATTCTTTAGCTGCTCGTGTCGAAGCTGCATAAATTCTCCCTCATCAGCAGCCCCACCTGTAGCATGATCTGTTAGTAAATTACTCTAGTAATTAACCTTATCTAGATCGTTTTCAAGAAATTCAATACTCATAACCTGAATTTATTTTTCCCATTTCAAATACGGAGCTTAGCCAATGACGTTTAACGCCTTGTTAGAGGCCGCCTCTTCGTTGTTCTTTTGAGGGATCATGTGGCTTTACATTGCCCCCTTGCGTAGCTTTATTTACGTACCCTAAATCAGTTTCAATTTCTACTTGAACCAAGTATGGTTTGCCCAATGAAGAGCGCCAGTAGTGATATTTTTCCTGATATTCTTGATTAAAGCTAAACTTAGCTGAAACTGACTTAATCCATTCATTTGGGAGCTTATGTGCGTTAAGCATTCGGTTCATTTCAGACTTCATCGATTGGCACATATCAGCTAATAAAGGTGAACTGATGTCGCCCCTGTAGTTTATTAAGTCTAGCGAAATCGTATCAACTCCATGTTCTTGCGCTAGCAGAAATAACTGACCTACGGCCCAATAGCCTAAATAATCATTATTTCGACCACTCAGTAATTCTGCGAGATTTTTCACAATCCCTTTAAATCCTCTACGACGAGGCATAAGTTCTCATAGGCTTCTAACGCCTAAATAACAGGCAAAAAATAGTTGACTAAAATGAGTGACGAAGGAGCAAAAGCCAACTGTTTTTTGTCCTTGTTAATTTTCTTGTTATATTTTTTAACGTAGTATAGGTTTCAGTTCGCCTGTACTAGTAACCGCTAGAAAATCTATAATATTGTTTGCATCGATATTTCCTATCAGTACTTTTTCATATAATTCATTCGCCACATGAATATCTTTTAGTCCATCATAAGCCAAACCACTACTTTCTTGCCATGATATGACTGAAACTAAGTTGTCACCCAAAGAGTTTCTTTCCCCGATAAGAATCAAATCCTTGTTTCCATCATTATTCAAATCTCTAATATGATTAAATAATAAAGGAAACGAATCATAATTATTGTCAATATACTCATTACCATTGCTTTGTATTATTTTTTGATACCTTTCACCTGAAATTGTGCCTGATTCTAAAACATCTAATTTCGAATCATTGTTAATATCTATAAATTGTAAAGCGGGTAAATATACACCATCATGATTAAGGCCAGGGTGCTTGTATACGTTGTCTCCATTTTCGTCTTTGTAGTATCCGAAATTTACAGAATGCAGCAGATTGAATTTAGCTTTCCCAAGGGCAAAATCGACTTGAACTAAGGCATGCCTGATATCAACCCCCGCCCCATAATTCCCACTATATGTGACCAGCTCTTTAAAAGAATCATTATTTAAATCAGAAATAATAAAATCATAAAGCGTCGAATTTAAATTATGACCTCCATGTGTATAAAATTGAACTATTTCGGGGTGAGAATATTCATTATCATTAAGGCCTCTGGCTATAAAAACTACTTTGGCAAACTGATTGATAAACTCATTTTCTACGTGGCAATCAGCTGACCATACCACGTCCGAAATTCCATCTTTAGTGACATCCTCCAAAATAGCATCAGAACCAAGGCAAATTGATGAATCGTCAGTTTGCCAATTTAATGAAATAGTTATAGGCTCAGGAAAACTGTTACCCTGGTAGTCAATACGAAAATATTGATTAGCTGTAGAAATAAATATTTCAGTAATTTCGGTTTCAGGGTTGTTGCTAATATATAGATTGGTTATATTTTCACTAAAGTCTGAAATAACTTTTTTACGCGAGAAGACTCCACCACCTTGATTCTTATACCACACTAATAAAGCACTTTCTGACATAATGATGTCATCTAACTGGTCATTATCTAAATCAAATGCGAGCAAATGAGAGTATACACCTATTGATGATGTTGGTGGGTAGACTTTAAGTACTATATTCTCCGTAGCTTCTAGGCCTTTGTTATCCAAAACAGTCAAAGAAAAAACTAGCTCTGTGGTTTGACTTACTATAGGAGCAACGAATGATAACGAACTATTATCAGAAACAAATTCAATACTTTGCCCTGAAGTAAGCTCCCAATCAATTAAGTCAATAGAGTTTTCACTTGATACTTCAACCGCTAAAGTAACTTTATCTAAAGAGTCGAATTCAAACAAAGTATTCAAAATTACTATCTCAGGAGGAGAGCTCCTTTTTTCTGAGTCATTACAAGCAAACAAACAAAAGCACAATAGTACGTATACAATATTTCTCATTAAAATATCCTTATAAAGTAAAACCAAATGCCAATCGACATAAAAAATATAACACTTTAGTATTTATGCGACACGCAGTCTGTGTTGTATAATCGCTTGTTGGACTGAGCCGCTACCTGCTCGGTGTGTCAGAGTTGGTGTTGTTTATGCTATGACTTGACTTATAAAAAAGAGGCTTTTTGGTGGTTCTCACTTTCCTAGCTAATTTAATCCGCTTAGCTACTGTTTTATAAGCTTTCCCTGCATTGCTCAGCGCTTATTATGCACTCATTAAACCTAAATTTGCCTTAATAAGCAATTATATTTTTTACGCGTACAGAAGCCGCTAGCCTGAGCAATTAAGCAGCTATCTAGCTGCTAACTTGTTCACTCTACTTTGGTCGTTGCTGAATCTAACTTTAATTCGCTAATTAGCCGCAAGATACCTACTTTACAATGCTGACAAGGCCAATGCGGTATCAGTGTCACGTTTTCTGTCTTTGACCTCTTTGCTCCGCATATGCATGACGCCTGCGATCTTATCAGCGCTAACTTTCGCTTGCTGCAAGTATTAGCTCAAGAACCACAATGACGTATACGTATAGATCCTCTAGGCAATAAATTTACACTTGTGATTTATAGTGTTGTGAGCCTGTAAAGTAATATCTTCTAACTCACTTTGGGGCAGCAGTGATTTACGGATGAAGCTCTGACTTTGTACAGAGCTGTCATTCATTTCCAACTCATTTGATCCAAAAATGTGTTGCTAAAAAGAACTCAAAACACAACAAAAAAGCGCCTAGGGCGCTTTTTTAAAATCAACTAACTTAATTTAGTGTGGGCTGCACATCTAAGCCATAGCCAAACATTACAGCTAATACTAATACAACTGATGCTGCGACCATTAGTTTAATTAGTAGTGGTAAACAGAATCTAAACCAATGGCCGTAAGGAACACCTGCCATACCTAAAATGCCCATCAGTACGGCATTTGTAGGGATGATCATATTTGAAAAGCCATCTCCAAATTGATAAGCAAGTACGGCAACTTGTCTTGGTACGCCCACTAAATCACCTAGTGGGGCCATTAGTGGCATGGTGACATAAGCTTGCCCTGAACCAGAAGGAATAAAAGTATTGAGTAGGGTTTGAATAACCAACATGCCTATTGCTGATATTTCAGCTGATACATAAGAAAGCGGTAACGACATACCATGTACAAGGCTATGCAGGATTTGACCGTCTTCTAAAATAAGTGCGATACCGCGTGCAACACCGATTAAAACTGCGGTGGTAACAAGATCAGACACGCCCTCTATAAATTTGTTTGCTGCTTCATCAGCAGATAGTTTGCCTAAAATGGCTACAACGACACCCCAAGCGATAAAAACACCGCCTAGCTCGTATAAATACCAGCCTTTGGTTGCTATACCCCATACTGCAATTGCAAGGGTAATGATAAAGCTGCCTAAAATAAGTTTATGGCGCAGGGCAAGTGCTGGGTAACTTGTTGCTGTTTGATTTTCAAGTGGGCAAGGCACGCCAATCATCATCGATTTAGACGGATCGTTCGCTACCTTTTTGGTGTATTGCCAAACATGATGAAAACCAATGAGCACAAATGGAATAAATATAGCTAAACGTAACCACAGACCAGAGTAAACTGGGATCCCTGCAATTTGCTGTGCGATTAATACGGTAAATGGGTTAAATGCCGATACACCATAACCAATACCATAACCTGCTACTATCATACCTACGGCAGTCATTGCGTCTAGGCGCATTGCTTTACACAGCGCAACGAGAATAATAACAAAAGGAATATATTCACCGGCGGTACCGATACTGCTTGATGCCAAGGCAAAGCAAAACACCACCATAAAGATTAATCGCTGCGGCTTTTTACCGTGTCGCTCTAAAAGCCTACCAATGAGTGCATCAACAGTGCCTGTGGCACGTGCAACAGCTAATACGCCGCCAACGATTAAGACAAAGAAAATAACATCTTGAGCAGCAGCAAATGCACGAGGTATGGCTTGTAATAAATCCCATGGGGTTAAGTAATGGCGTTCAGCAACCGTTTGATAGGTACCCGCAACGACCATTTCGCGGCCAGATTCACTCAGTGTCGTGCTGAAAAAACCTTGTGGTACTAACCATGTAGCAATAAGCGCAACAACCATCATGCCAAGCAGCAGTATCAAGGTATGTGGAACTTTAAAACGTAAACCCATTTATTCTCCGTAATTATGTTAGGTTAAATTGTTAAAATCATAACATGATAAAAGCTGATAGATTGTCTCAAAAATATATACACTGTTAAAAAATGTAATAATTTAGACACAAAAAAAGGCCAGATAGCTGACCTTTTAATAGTTATTTAGATTTTATTTAGCTAGGCCAAATGGGTCGTCAATACTATGAGCTGGCTCGGTAAACCAACGCGGGCCTTCGTCTGTCATATAAAAATGATCTTCTAAGCGAATACCAAACTCATCGGGTATAACAAGCATCGGTTCGTTACTAAAACACATGCCTGTTGCGAGTGGGGTAGGGTTTCCACCGACAAGGTATGGCCATTCATGAATATCCAAACCAATGCCATGGCCAGTTCTGTGTGGGCAACCTGGTGTTTGATATTCTGGCCCCATGCCATTTTCGGCTAAGTACTGTCTTGCAGCATCATCTACTTTGCCACATGGCTCACCAATTTTTGCTGCAGCAAAAGCGGCTAGTTGGGCATTTTTCTCGTGCTGCCAAAACATACGTTGACGTTCGGTTGCTTCACCAAATACATAAGTACGGGTAATGTCAGAGAGGTAATCATGTACTTTACAACCAGTATCAATCAGTACCACATCACCTTTTTTAAGGGTTTGTGGGTTTTTAACGCCATGCGGGAAAGACGACGCAACACCAAATAGCACAATACAAAAATAGTTACCCGGTGCACCGACTTTTTGGTGGGCTTTTTTAATAAAGGCTTCTACTTCAGTAGTGGTGATACCCTCATAAAGCATGCTCGCCGTTGCTTTGTGTACTTCTAAAGTCATGTCCATAGCACGTTGCATTAAGGCAAGTTCATTGGCTGATTTATGCATGCGGCAGTGAGCTGTTACGCACTGTGCGTTAACAATATTATAATTACCATTAGCTTTATTAATGCCGTCGTAGATGAAAAACTGTGCGCTTTCATCAATACCAAGGGTGCCATTTTTGCTAATACCCATTTCTGACAGTACTTCAACACATAGTTGGTATGGGTTTTCGTGCTCTTGCCAGCCTCGAATTGGGCCATCAATCACCATAAAGTCGTTTAAGCTGCCGATTTCAAAAAACGGTGCGATATATTGCACATCACCTTTAGCAGGTAAAATAGCGCCAACTAAACGCTCACTTGCGTACCAACGCATACCAGTAAAATAAGCAAGGTTAGTGCCTGCATTTAAATATATTGCATCAATGTTATTTGCTTGCATATACGCTTGTGCTTTTGCGATACGCGCATGAAATTCGTCATTTTGAATAGGGGTTAAATCTGTTGTCATATCTGACAAAGAGTCAAGCGCCTGCTCTGGCGTTTGTGTGCCAATACCGTATGTTGTCATTGTGTACTCCTTGGTTTTTTGTGCATTGTGGCTTGAGTAAACACCTGATGCAAACTCACTGCGACTAATCGCATAATATTCGTATTTATGAACATAACTGTTAGCATGCGCAAAAAATAAGGAGCGACAATGCAAGTTAATTACTTAAAAAGACAAGCTGAATTTAAAGCCTTACTAGAACAACAAGGTTACAGCGCCATGTTAGTACTAGGTCATGAAAATATTCGTTACTTAAGTGGTTTTAGTGGTAATGCTGCTTATGCATTAATTACTCAAAATGCGTGTGTGCTGATTACAGATTATCGTTACCATCAACGTGCAATTGCAGAAACAACAGGATTTGAGGTTGTTTGTAGAGATAGAGACAACGAAACTCTTGGTCATTGTATTAACAGGCACCTTAAACCAAACAGCCATGTCGCATTTGATGCAAGTTATGTCACAGTTGCGATTTGGCAAGGTGTTGCAGATGAGCTTAATGGTCACACTCTAACAGCCATAAACGGTCTAATAGAAAAACTAAGGCGCGTTAAAGATAGCTGGGAAGTTGCACAAATTAAAGCTGCTGCAGCCATCGCTGATGAAGCATTAGCACAAACGCTGCCTTATTTTAAACCAGGTGTGACTGAACGTGACCTTGCCTTAGAGCTTGAATATAGAATGCAAAAGCTAGGTTCAGAAGGAATGTCGTTTGCAACTATTATGCTGTTTGCAGAACGCTCAGCCTTGCCGCATGGTAATCCATCAAATCAGGTTTTAAAGCAAGGAGACTTTGTAACCCTTGATTTTGGCGCGGTTGTAAATGGCTATCGCTCTGATATGACTCGTAGTTACATTATTGGCGAAGCGTCAGAAAAACAAACCCGTATTTATAATACTGTTCTTGATGCGCAAAATGCGGCACTTGAAATGGTTAAACCTGGCGTTAATTGTTTAGAATTAAATGCTATGTCAAATAAGGTGATTGAGGATGCGGGGTTTGGCGAATACGCCGGAAAAGGCCTTGGCCATGGTTTAGGGCTATTTTTACATGAAGTACCATTTATCAACACACTCACAGATTACAACCTTGAAGTAGGTAATGTGATCACCATTGAACCTGGCATTTATATACCAGGCTATGGTGGTGTGCGACTTGAAGATGACATAGTTGTCACCGAGTCTGGCTTTGAGGTGTTAACCCATGCGCCTAAGCCATTCATAATCTAATGCTTAAATTTAGCGATTACTTTTTAGCATAAGCTAAGCGGGCTAAACGTTCAGTTACATGGTAACTATCAAGCCCGCTAACTGCGACTGTATCAATGGCTTCAATATCGACAAAGCCGTCTTCTTGCAAACAAGCCTCATCTAAGTAGATATCAGTGATTTCTCCAATAATAAGCTCAGTGCCATTAATGGCAAGGTGGTGGTGTTCTTTGAGCTCAAGAGCATACTTAAGCTTGCTCTCTTTAACAAAAGGTGCTGTGAAGTTATTTAGGTATTCAGTGCAAAGCCCTGTAGCATCAAATTCAGATTCTTCTTTGTCGTAGCGTGCAGATGTTTGATGTGCTTTATCATAGATATCTTTGTTCACATGGTTAATCGTATAGTGCTTAGTCGCTAATAGGTTCTCTAGAGTATGGCGAGGAACTGAATGAGGTCTGATTATCATACCCACCAAAGGTGGATGTGCCCCAAGATGAAATACTGAACTCACGATAGCTAGGTTAGTTTGGCCGTTGCAATCTTGTGTGCCGACTAAGTTGGCACTTTTAAACCCCGACAAACTATTAATTAAATGGGCGCGGTAGCTGTTTTCTAGATCTGAAATGGCTTGTTTTGTAAAATGCATAATTGTCCTGTTACCAGTCTATGGGTTTTCCTTGCCAGTCAAAGTAGGCAGGGTTTTGTGATTGTTGTAAATAATCAGTATCACTTATAAATGAATAGAGCTGCTGGGCTACAAACTCAGGAGTAAATAACTTACCTTCGGGCACATTGGCTTGAAAGGGCTTAGATAGCGGCGTATCAGTAGTACCTGGGTGAAATAACACGCAGTGGCATTTTTTATAACGTCTATTTAGCTCAATCGCTGCCGATTTAAATAACATGTTTAGTGCCGCCTTAGATGCGCGATAGCTGTACCAACCGCCTAATTTATTGTCACTAATGCTGCCAACACGTGCACTCAGTGCACATACAACCGTTGCTACATGCGGCTTTAAAAGCGTTGAAAATAAAGTTAAGCAGCGAATCGGCAGTAGGGCGTTTGTATGCATGCTATTTATAAAATGCTGCTCAGATATTTGCTCAAGTTTACGTTCAGGCGCATTATCTGGATCATGCAGCAGGCCGTTAAATATCATCAATTGTGCTAAATCATATTGGTTACTAGTTAATTCTACGGCAATTCCTCTTAGGCTTTGCTCTGAGTAATCAGTTATAAAATGCTGGTGGCTGATCTCATTGTTTACTGTTTCATCAAAAGGCGCCTTAAATTCACTTCGACTGATGGTTACGATATGACCGCTTCTGATTTGTTTTCTTAGAGTAGTGAAATAGGCTTTAGCGATTTCACTGCTTGTGCCACACAATATATAGAGTTGCATTTATGACCCGTAATAAAAATATTCGAAATTTTTTTCGCTCAAACTATCACCAATTAATAAAGTGTTAGTAACCTTGGTTGTCTTTTGCCAAAACTAAAACACATAAAATAGGTTGATAAATAATTGACCATACAAAAATGAAAGATGCCTTAATTCACAGGCATTTTATCATTTTAATTGGTAAGTCCATTTTACCAATTGGCCATATTGTAAAGTACAGTCTCTGACTAGGCTGCGTATTCATTACACTTTTATGTTTACAGATTGGTTATTCTTTTTTACGAGTATGTTAGAAAATTCGATCTATTAAATTAACGCTGACAATGATATTAATAAAAGGGATCAGTATTTAGCTGCGCTCGTGCTTGGTTAAATACTGTGCAGTAAGTACTTTCAACTTAGTTAAAGAAAGGAGTATGAGAATGAGTGAACAATACGCTGCACTTCGCGGTAATGTTAGTATGCTTGGACAAATGCTGGGTCAAACCATTAAAGATGCACAAGGACAAGCCATTTTAGATAAGGTAGAAGAGATTCGCGCTTTATCTAAATCGTCACGTAGTGGTAACGAAGCCGACAGACAAGCGCTTATCGAAGTACTACACGCTCTCACAGATGAAGAACTATTACCGGTTGCACGCTCATTTAATCATTTTTTGAATCTTGCTAATGTTGCAGAACAATTTCATACCGTTTCGCGCTTTAATGATGTTGGTTTTTGCCAACTAAACCCTCTCACTCAAACATTAAAAGCGTTAGCAACTGCATCAAAGCAAGGTCAAGTGGACCCTAATCACTTGGCACAAACACTCTCAAAACTCCACATCAATTTAGTACTCACGGCTCACCCAACTGAGGTGACACGCCGTACAATGATCAATAAACACGTTGAATTAAGTGATTGTCTTGCCTCTTTAGAGCGTAAAGACAATTTACCAAGTGAACGTGCAGATTTATTAAATCGCATTGCCCAACTTATTAGCCAAGCTTGGCATACCGACGATATTCGTCGTTCGCGCCCAACGCCAATCGATGAAGCTAAATGGGGTTTTGCAGTTATTGAGAATAGCTTATGGCATGCCGTTCCACGTTTTCTACGCGAGTTTGGTGAAGACGTAAAAGCAGAGCTTGATCTTGAATTACCGATTGATTTCAGCCCAATTGAATTTACTTCATGGATGGGTGGTGACCGTGATGGTAACCCGTTTGTAACCGCTGAAGTCACTCAGCAAGTGCTAGACCATGGCCGTTGGATGGCACTTGATTTGTATTCGCGTGACATTGAGACGCTAAGTAATGAGTTATCTATGTCTGATGCAAGCGATGAATTAGTTGAGCTTGCAGGGCAAGACTTTGAACCTTACCGTGCGGTACTTAAAAAATTAAAGAATCAAATTGCCGAAACCGTGACGCATTTGGGCGCTAAAATTAAGAAAAAGCGCACTGACTCTGAAGATTTAATTACCGATATTGCGCAAATTAAGCACCCTATTGAAGTGTGTTATCGCTCGCTAATTAAAACCAACATGAAAGTGGTGGCAGACGGTTTGCTACTTGATGTACTGCGCCGCATTAACAGCTTTGGTTTGCGCCTTGCAAAACTTGATGTGCGTCAGGACTCGTCACGTCATGGTGATGTTTTCTCAGAGCTAACACGTTATTTAGGTTTAGGAGATTACCATCAATGGCAAGAAGAAGATAAACAAGCATTCTTACTTGCGGAGCTGAACTCTCGTAGACCACTAATACCTAAACATTGGCAGCCAAGCCCTGAAGTACAAGAAGTACTTGATACGTTTGATGTGATAGCAGCGCAAGACGCACAAACATTTGGCTTGTACATCATTTCCATGGCACGTACTGCATCCGATGTCTTAGCAGTACAATTGTTATTGAAAGAAAGTGGTTGCAAGTTTAACTTGCCGGTTGCACCGTTATTTGAAACCTTAGATGACTTAAATAATGGTAAAGAGGTTATTGAATGTTTACTTGATAACACTTGGTACCGTGGTCATATTCAAAATCAGCAAAATGTCATGATCGGCTACTCAGACTCAGCAAAAGATGCAGGCATGATGGCTGCTGGTTGGGCACAATATGAAGCAATGGATAAACTCGTTCAATTAGCCGAAGAGCGCGGTATTGAGCTTATCTTATTCCACGGCCGTGGTGGTACTGTTGGTCGTGGTGGCGCTCCAGCTGCACAGGCGCTTCGTTCTCAGCCTCCTGGTTCATTAAAAGGTGGCCTGCGTGTAACAGAGCAAGGTGAAATGATCCGCTTTAAGTTTGGTTTGCCTGCTGTCGCACTACAAAGCTTAAATATTTATGCCGGTGCGGTACTTGAGAGTAACTTATTGCCGCCGCCAGAGCCTAAGAGCGAATGGCGTGATGTTATGGATCTTATTAGTGCAGACTCATGCGAGCATTACCGTCAAGTTGTGCGTCATGATGAAAACTTTGTTCCTTACTTTAGAATGGCAACGCCAGAACAAGAGCTCTCAAAATTACCTTTGGGCTCTCGCCCGGCTAAGCGTAACCCGAATGGGGGTGTAGAAAGCCTTCGTGCTATTCCATGGATCTTTGCATGGAGCCAAAATCGTTTAATGCTGCCTGCTTGGTTAGGTGCATTAACAGGCCTTAAAGCTGCTTTAGATAAATATGGCATCGAAACACTTCACGAAATGAGCTTAAAATGGCCATTCTTCCGTGCTCGTTTAGAGATGCTAGAGATGGTATTTAGTAAAGCCGATACATGGTTAAGTGCTCATTATGATGATGCACTTGTTACTGAGCAATATAAGCCATTAGGTGTGAAGTTACGTCAGGAATTGAGCGAGGCTATTGAGCTTGTTCAATCGCTTAGCCCACAAAAGAGCTTACTTGCAGACCAGCCTTGGATCAAAGAGTCAATCGCGCTTCGTAACCCTTACACAGATCCACTTAACTTATTACAAGTTGAGTTACTGCGTCGTTCACGTGAAGCTGATGAAAACTCTGCAAGTGATATTGATAATGCCTTGATGATCACGATGACAGGTATTGCAGCAGGTATGCGTAATACCGGTTAATAGCTAGTGTCATCTACTAATTGAGCATCGATTGGTAGGCTAATAACAAATCGTGCGCCGTGTTTACATGACTCGGCGCCGATTTTGCCTCTTAGGTTGTATTTAACCGCGTTAAATACCACGTTTAAACCAAGCCCTAAGTGATTACCCCCTAGATTAGTGGTGTAAAAAGGGGTAAATATTTCATGTAGAATTTCATCACTGATTCCCACACCGTTATCTTGATAGATAATTTCAACCACATGCGTAAACGCTTTGACTGAAACTTCGACCACTCCCTTATCCGAATTAACAAAGCCATGCTCACAGGAATTAATAACTAAGGTTTTTAATACATCACTTAAGATAGTAGGATAAGATGTAATAGTTGCTTCATCGCCATGAATTTTAAAATCAATTTGTTTACCAAGATGTTTGCTCAAAGGACATAAACGATGGTTAAGAAAGCTTGAAAGCTGTATTTTGCTCATCGGTTTATCTAGGTGTATAGACACATTAAGCGCTTTAAATTCTTCTACAATTCCGGCAAGTCGATTAATACTGTTGATCACAAGGTCTTTAGCACTATTGGTATCGGTAATAAATTTATGAAAATGCTTGCTAGACAGCTCTCGGGCTTTAAATTTTTCTTCTAAACCTTCCATGTAATCATCTATTAATGAACTTGCTGTAACTATGGTGCCTATAGGGGTATTAAGTTGATGCGCCATACCGGATACTAGTGCTGTTAAAGACGCTATTTTTTCTATTTCAATAAGATGATTTTGAGTATCTTTTAACTGTTTTAATGCTTTAGCTAATTTTTGTTTTTGTTTGTCGATACTATTAATTGCGATAAAAGAGCCAAATAAAATAATTACTAAACATATACTTACAACAATAGTGAGATCTTTAAATGCATTGGCTTTCGTCGCTTTTATTTGTTCAGCACGAGTCAATTCAGAAATTCTTACCTCTTTTGCGGCTACATCAGCTTCCGCTAATGCTTTAGCTAGGTTCACTTTTGCTTGTCTGGTTAAAATAGCTTCATTAATGTACGAATATTGTTTATAAGCGCTTAGTGCATTTGCATAAATTTTTTGTTGTTCGTAAAGCTCTGCAGTTAATTTTGCAATCGATAATAGGGCTTCAAAATTAGTATGGCTAACAGCTTGTATGTTAACGGATGCTAGTGTATCGAGCGCTTTCTCAGTATGACCTTGTGCTTCATACGTTTCTGCTAAGCATAAAATGATATTAAGTTGCTCATTTTCAAGCTTTTTATTTTCAATAAGAGTCGAAGCCTCGTTTAGTACCTTTTCTGAGTCTTCTAAAAAACCTTGAAAACGTAATATTTTGGCTTTTATAACTAGGCTTGAAGCAAGGTGAGTGGTGTAGTTATGTTGGTTTTGTAAACCTATAGCTTCATTGATAACCTTGAGTGCGTTTGAATACTGTTTTAATCCAATTAAAGCAAGCGCTAAGTTATTACTAGCAAATGATTCGTTCAGAGTTTGATTTTTACTGCGGGCATAATCTCGATAGTATGTGAACGAGTCAGCAGCTTCTTTGTAACGGTTTAAACGTAGCTTTACCAAAGCGATATTATTTTCGGTTTGATAAACTAAACGTTCATCTCGAGATTGTGCAAATGGCATGGCATCGCGATAGTAAGCTAAGGCTTCTTCATATAGACCTAAGCGTGCATAAATCCCCCCTGAAATATTGAAATAGCCATACATGAGGTCTTTTTCATCAGACTGAGAAACCATATTCATGTACTTAACAATGGTTTCCATGGCTTGTTCTAGCTCGTCTGTCTCTAATAAGAACCAAGCTTTATAATTAGTAGCAATAATCTTTTGTTCTAATGTTAGCTCGGTAGTTTCTATGAGGGCATTGACAAACTTTAGGCCTTCTTGTGGTGAGCTTGCATAGCTTTGCCTTATTGAAAGTCTGAGTTCATTAAACTCTTTGTTAGGCATTGCATTAATTGTTGTTGAATATAATAAAATCAATAGTATAAAGCTAATGAGCAAAACCAAACGCGCTTTCATGGCACACCAATCCATTTTAAAAATGAGTACATAAAGCACTCACTCCTTTTACTGTCTTAATAACGCTTTACATTATAAATTTTAACTAAATACAGGTTTATCTGAAATTGCTTATTTGTTTAGAGGAAATCTCTTACATGTTTATAAAGTAAATAGGGTGTGAACTCGAATGGCAGATTTTCAGATTAAAACTAATCCTAAAATATGAAATATGCAACTGGTCATACCTATTTTATTGCTAGGTATTGACTGGAAGGGCGATATCAATAAAATAGCCCAGCTTTTTAGATCAGCTACCGTTGAGCCAAAAACAACTCCCACACTTTTTTAGAGTAACTTATGCCAAACGTGTCTACTTGCATCACTTATGATGCATCGACGTCACTCGTGATGATGACGTTAAGAGGGACTGCTAGTGCACAGGATGTGATTAATTTTTACCAAATTGCCCAACAATACTCGGTATTATATGGGTCAGAAAAAATACTCGTTGACGTGTCTGAATTGACTCACAACTTCGCACCTGCTGATTTATTCACCATCATGCCGGAAGTGGCAAACTCTTTGAAAGAAGCTGTAGTGGCTATTGTGGTAAGTTTTGATGGATTTATGCACGATTTATTTATGCAAAAAGCAAAGCGCTATAACTTACAAGCTGAAAACTTTGAATGTTTTAACAAAGCTAAAAACTGGTTAGTGCATCAATAAATGCTGAGCTTAGCTATTGGAAATATATTTGTATATCTGGGCTTACAAATACCGCTAATTTTTAGCTTTTTTTGTGCTAATAATCGGGATGTTTAACGCCAAAACCTAGTAATTCAATACGTAACCTTTTAAACTGTTTAGCCAATTAATAATTATAATTTGTTATGACAGCAACTAGGATAGATGCAAGCAAACTAGCTCAAAAATCTGAGCCGTTTAGCTTCAATGAACAACAAAAAAACTCTCTTTTTGCCCAGCTTAAAAAGCAGCGTGGCATCTTATCTCAATCAGATATTTCTTCTCTTTGTCAGCAGTTCGAAGTTAGCCAACTTGAGTTACAAAAAGCCTGTGTACCCGTCGCAAGTTTATTTTCTGTCGCGCCTATTTCTAAATTTTATGTGGGTGCTGTTGCAGTTGGGTTAAACAAACAAGGCGAAACAAACTTTTATTTTGGTGCTAATGTCGAGTTTTCTCATCAAGCATTAAGTTTGGTAGTACATGCTGAGCAATCAGCGATTAATAATGCGTGGCTTAACGGCGCGCAAGCAGTTCAAAAAATTGCTATCAGTGATGCACCTTGTGGTTATTGCCGTCAATTTATGAATGAATTGAGCACCGCAGACTCACTTGAGATTTTATTGCCAGAACGGGACTTTAACCTACATGAGTTGTTACCACATTCATTTGGTCCAAAAGATTTAGGCAATGAAGAATGCTTGTTTTCACATAAACAAAGAGATAAGCAATTTGCAGAAACGAGTATTAACGATGAAAAACTAGTTCAGTTGGCGCTTAATGCATACGTACCATATACAGGTAACTTTAGTGCTGTTAGATTAAGTACATATACAGAAGGTGACTTTTACGGAAGCTATGCAGAAAATGCAGCTTATAGTCCAAGCCTTTCTCCGCTACAAAGTGCGTTGAGTCAGTTTTATCTTGCGGGTTTAACTTTTGATGATAAAACGGTTAAGTCAATAACCTTGCTAGAAACACAAGGGGCTGAAAATCAGTATGAGGTGGCTAAAAGTGTGCTGGCAAGTTTTGAAAACCCACCAGCATTTGAACACTGTGTTGCTAAACTAGTTAACGATTAGTTTAGCAATAGTTTTGCAGCTTCAATGACGACGGCGACTGATTTTTTCTCAATCTCGCCGTGGTCAACATTAGGAATTTCTTGTTTAGTACGATTTACTAATACACCTGCAACACACGCTGCACGCAAGCCAAGTGCTGCACACATAGTAAATAGTGTTGCTGATTCCATTTCATAATTCATCACGCCTAGTTTTTGCCATTCTTCACAGCTGCCTTGGAATGAACGAGGAACATAGCCAGAATAGGTATCGTAACGTTCTTGTCCTGGATAGAAGGTGTCACTAGATGCTGTAATACCAATATGGAAGCTAATCCCTAACTTATCACACGCATTTACCATAGCTTGAGTAGCAAAAAAGTCAGACACTGCAGGATAGCTTAGCGGTGCGAAATGCTGGCTTGCGCCGTCTAAACGAACTGAGGCTTGGCTAATTAAAATGTCGCCTTCATTAATGTGTGGCTGAATAGCACCGGTCGTGCCAATTCGCAAAAAGGTATCTATACCTAGCTGGGCAAGTTCTTCAACAGCGATTGATGTAGATGGTCCGCCAATACCGGTTGAACAAACTACAACGCTATGGCCGTTTAGCTCACCTCGGTATACATGAAATTCACGGGTCTTCGCTAAGCATTCTGGGTTATCGAGAAGTGTTGAAATGCGTGCTGAGCGGTCAGGATCGCCTGGGACAATCGCAAGGGTTGCGCCGTTTAAGTCCTGACGAGTAAGCCCTAAGTGAAATACCTTTTCCATTATTAAACCTTATTTTTGTCTAAAGCGTAATACTTTAATCATATGTGTTTAAAGTACAGGACAGATGTCCTATTAGATTACTAATGTTGCAAGAATTGCACAGATAACCTAAACCTAAAGAAGTAACGATAAAAGAGGATATATTATGCCTGCTTCATCTTCTATGAGTAAACACCATGAGTTTGCACGCTGTTTAGAAAGCTCGAAAATTTCAATCGGTGCGCCTTTTCATTGGTTGGCACTCGCATTTAAAGATATCGCTAATGCTCCCATACTAAGTCTAGTATACGGATTAGTATTTACCTTGATACCTGCGACTATCATGTATTTTGTTTATCAGTTTGATACACACTTAGTTATTTTACCTGCCGTAGTTGGCTTTGCACTAATAGGCCCTGCATTTGCCGCTGGTCTTTATGATGTTGCTTGGGAGCTTGAAAAAGGTCACAAGCCCACTTTAATGCACAGTCTTAAATCGATGTTCAGAAACCCTGCAGGTGAATGGGGCTTTGCCGTGTTGTTAATGGTGATTATGATTGTATGGATGCGTTTAGCAGCTCTTATTCATGCATTGTACCCGAACGTTGTTAACCCGACTTTTGAGCAGTTATCTGCATTCTTAACGCTCGGCAGTATTGTCGGCGGTATCTTGCTGGTGACTGTATTCGCTATTTCTGCATTTACCCCGCAAATTATGATGGAGCGCCGTGTTGATATTATGACTGCTGTAATTTCTTCTATGAACGCGGTTAAAACAAATTTTGGTGCCATGGTTGTTTGGGCTGGGTTAATTCTGTGCTTAGTGTTTGTAGGCTTTATTACTGGCACTGCTGGTTTTATTGTCATTATGCCTTTATTGAGCTACGCCAGCTGGCATGCGTATATTGCCGTTATCAAAACCAAGAAGCCAAGAGGCTATGAATAATGAGTATTCACTTCGCTTGAATATAAATCTATAGCGGCAATCGAGTAGGTTGCCGCAAAATTTGACTTTCTTTTCGCGCATGTTATACCTGCCCAAATACAGCGCTCTTATTTAACTAGAGCAGTTTAAATTCTTCTGCATTAAAATTATAACCTTTTAATTTCAGAGAGTTATAAGTTTGGTTGGGCAAGTATTTGTTTAGCCTCAAAAATCTAAACGATACACAAACCTGATTGCGTAACTTTTTTTATTACGCATGAATATGCAGATAATGATCAGCGGAGTAGAGATGAGTAACACACAAAAAGCATTCCATGAAAAACTAAGTCAGTGTCTTTGTCCTCCTGGCGATGGCGTATTTACAGTCAATACAGCAAAAGAACGTAAAGATGCGCTGCGTACTAAATTATACGGCCAAACAGACAATGTTGATGTGCTTTGGAAAGAGTCACTTGAAACACTGACTGACTCTGAACACAAAGCCGTTATTTTAGGTATTAGCTCTGACTGTGGCGGTGGTATCTTACGTGGTGCTAATTGGGGACCATTGTTTTTGCGCTCTACTTTGATTGATCAACAACCTCAAGCTCGCGCTTTTGATTTGGGTGATGTACGTGTAATCCCGCATTTATTACATGATAAATACCTTAACGATGCGACTATCACAAACTGCCAAAAAGCGTTATATGCAGATGAAAACAGTGAATACCATGTATCACCTTTGTCTATCACCGAAGATGTTTGTGATGGCTTTTATGCAAACTATCCTGATAAGGGTATTTTTGGTATCGGTGGCGACCATTCAATTAGCTACCCGCTGACTAAAGCTTACTTAAAAGCAAAACGTGATGCAGGTAAACGCACCGCAATCATTCACTTTGATGCTCATACTGACTTATTAGTTGAACGTTTAGGTATCGATTTATGTTTTGGTTCATGGTGTACACATATCCTTGAGTATTTACCGGCACCGCGTAATTTAATTCAATTTGGTATTCGCTCTAGTGGTAAGCCTAAGCAACATTGGGAAGACACTTTTGGTGTTAAACAACATTGGGCCCACGAAATCATCGAACGTGGTGCTAAAGCAGTTGCTGAAGAGGTAATTGCACAACTTAAGGCTGATAGTGTAGATGAGCTTTATGTAAGCTTTGATATTGATGCACTTGATGAAAGTTTTGCTTCAGCGACAGGGACACCAGAAGCGGGTGGCTTAACACCACAACATGCTTTAGATATTCTAGTTGCGTTGGCTGACGAGTTCCCAATTACTGGTGCTGACATGATGGAAATTGCGCCATTCACAGACAGCTCATTAATCGGTCAAACAAGTTCTGAAACAACACTTAGAGAAGGTGCTAAAATCTCAGCATTTTTGATTAATGCAATAAATAAGTAATTGACTCTAGGGCGGAAACACCCCGTTTCCGCTCATTCCTTTTTACTAAATAATATTTCAATATCTGCAACTTCGAGCTATATTATTATAAAAAATAATTATAATTTATTTGGTATCGCTCATTATGCGCACAATTCTAACCCTGTCATTGCTGCTATTTCTGCAACCTTGTTTTGCAGCAATTACAGTGGTGACCGAAAATTTCCCGAATTTTCAATACCTAAATGAAAACGGCGTATTAACTGGAACTGTGGTTGATCAAGTTAAATCAGGTCTAGAAAAAAGTGGATTGGATTATGAGCTTTCTGTAAACACTTGGTCAATTTCGTATAACGCAGCATTACGTGACAGCAATACCTGTATCTTTTCTATGGCAAGGCTTCCTTCACGTGAAGACAAATTTACTTGGATAGCCCGCATTGGTGGTTTTTCGGCGTCATTTTATTCTTTTAAATCTGAACAAGTAAAAATAGCTAATATTGATGAAGCTAAAAAATACCGAATTGCAGTTTTAAAAAATAACTATTCACACATATACTTAAAAGAGAATGGCTTTGATGAGCGCAATCAGCTGATCTTACTTGATAGTTTTGACAACATTTATGATGTGCTTAAAAGCAGACGTTCAAGTATAGATTTAGTCATCCTCAGCGATGAACAGTTTAAATATGAACGTGATGGCGATAACACGCTTGAAGATTTAAAACCGATATTAAAACTGCCCGTCGGAACACCTCAGTTATACTTCGCTTGCAATAAAAACATCAACCCTGTGACTCTTGAAAAATTAAACAAAGGCTTTGCTGCTAACGATTAAAAATAGCACTTGTTGAATGCTACAAAGTGGCTATAATCAGCTGCTTTTTGTCCATTCTCGCCAAACTCTAGCTAGCCTAAACGAGCAAAAAGTTGTTTGCATTCAACACTCTGAATGCGCTTAATTATTAGGAGCTACAATGAGTGATTTACTCATTATTATGATTTTAATTTTGATCAGTGCATTGTTTGCAATGAGCGAAATAGCGATTGCTGCATCTCGTAAGATCAAATTACGAGTTATGGTGGACGAAGGAAATAAAAAAGCCCAAGCAGTGCTTAGCTTACAAGAGCAACCTGGAGCATTTTTTGCGATGATACAAATAGCCTTAAATGCGATTGCGATTTTGGGGGGGATTGTTGGTGAGCAAGCATTATCTCCTTATATCGAACAAGTTTTAGGGATGATTTATCAAGGTCCGTTACTGAGCCAAGTTAGCTTTTTGATTTCGTTTTTTAGTATTACTTCTTTGTTTATTTTATTCGCTGACTTGTTACCAAAACGCTTAGCGATGATTATGCCTGAGGCGGTTGCTGTTAATGTGGTATCTATTATGCGCTGGGTTACTTTTGCGCTAACACCCTTTGTTGTTTTCTTTAATGGTATTACTAATTTGGTTTTGCGCGCGTTTAAAGTGCCTGCAGAGAGAGAAGATATCGTTACCACAGAAGACATCGTCGCGATGATGGATGCAGGGGCTGAGTACGGCAGCTTGCAGCAACAAGAATATGAGTTAATTGGCAATGTATTTGATTTAGAAGCCCGCTTTTTATCGAGTGTGATGACGCCTCGTGATCAAATTGTGTTTTTTGATGTCAAAGCAGATGCACAAGAAGTAGCAACCAAAATAATTGAGCACCCTCATAATCACTTTTTAGTGTGTGATGGCAGTTTAGATAAATTAATTGGTTCGGTTGAATCAAAAGACATTTTGCGCAAAGTACTAAAAGGACAAACTGCCGAAATAGATAATGAATTGATAAGCCGCGACATTTTCTACCTGCCAGAAACATTGAGTCTTTCAGAGGCGTTAAATACCTTTAAAAAAGCGGCAGAGCCGTTTGCCGTTGTGGTTAATGAATATGCGCTAATGGTCGGTATTGTCACTGTTAAAGATTTAATGAAAGGGTTCATGGGCGATTTAATTAGCCATCAAGGTGAAGAGTTAATTATTCAACGTGATAATTCATCCTGGTTAGTTGATGGTTTAACCCCAGTGGTAGAGCTTGCTAAGGTACTTGAAATTGAAGAGTTCCCAGAACAGTCTCATTACGAAACAGTCGCAGGATTTTTGATCTACACCATGAAACGCCTGCCAAAGCGTGCAGAGTTTATAAACTTTGCTGGCTATAAGTTTGAGGTTGTCGATGTTGAAGGGGTGAAAGTCGAGCAACTACTTGTTACTCGAATTTCGGATACTGTTTAGGCCGCAGATTGCGGCCTTACTCAAAGGCGCCTTTAACAAGGGCTTTGCCTTTGCTTACCATATGAACACCCTTTGACCAGCATTCTGTTGGCGCAAGCGTTGTTTTATTAAGTAACACAAGATCGGCATCTGCATTTGGCTTAATTACACCTTTATTGATACCCAGTATCTGTGCAGGGTTTGATGTAATCGCCATTAAAGCGTGTTCAATCGAAACATTAAATTCTTGCACTGCTTCTACAAACGAGCCATGCAATGTGGACTCTCTACCTACTTCAAGGCCAAGCAGATTAAAGTTTTTGTCAAAAATAGGGAGGCTTGCATGGCCATCAGAGCTCATAGTGAGCTTTGTCGGGTCGACTTTATTCTCTAGGCAATAAGCGAGTGCGTGTGCGGCAGAGTATTCACCATGAGTAAGGTCATACTCGGTTGTACTTGTAGTAAAATCGATAGTGCCACCGGCTCTACAAAACTCTACCCCAGCATTAAGTAAGTCGATATTACGGTTCATGTGAGTTGGGTAAAATTGTGCCAGCGAAATATCGGTTAGATTATCAACCTCATGCAATAACGATAAATGTGTATCAACAGGGCCAACATGGATGCTGACAGTGCCTTTTTTACCACTTAACATGCCAGCCACTTTTGTCTCAGCAGCCAGTTCGGCAAGCTGTTGTACTGTGGGTTGGCTACTGCGATGATCAGATATAGCAATTTCTCCCACGCCAATAAACTCATCAATGTACATTAAATCGCTGGTGATTGAGCCTGTTAGTGTTTTTGCAGGTAAATGATATGAGCCCGAATGACAAAAAACGTTGAGTCCAAGCTCTTTCAGTTCCTTTGCTTTAGCAATCAAGTTGCTATGAGTTCGGCTACTTGAGTCAGTGCCAAGGGCTGCAATTACGGTTGTTGTACCATACAGTGTTGCATCAGTAAGGTTCATTTCAGGCGTTCTACTTGCAAAGCCAGCTTCGCCGCCACCACCAGTTATATGAACGAGTGAATCCACAAACCCCGGGGCTAAAATACAATGAGTACCATCGATCGTGGTAATCCCCTGATAAGTATCGATGGTGATTTCAGGCTGTATATCAACTATTTTTCCGCCAGCAATAAGAACATCTTGAATGCCTAAAGGTGAGGGGGCAAAAACGTCTGCGCCTTTTATAAGTGTTAACATAATTAAATCTTTTACTGATAGTTAATAAAGTGTGAGAGAAAAATAAAGCCACTGGCAAGACCAAATAAAGCTAAAGTGAAGCGCCAAATAAAACGTGCCCATTCACTACAATCTAATTTAACAATACCTAAACAGCCAATGAGACTAGCAGAAGTAGGAATAAAAATATTCGTTAAACCATCACCCAATTGAAACGCTAACACCACAATTTGACGTGAAATATTTAACAAATCACCGAGTGGTGACATTAGCGGCATTGTTATCGCTGCTTGACCTGAGCCTGATGAAACAAAGAAGTTAAATACGCTTTGAAATAATAGCATGCCCCAAGCAGCGATATAATCAGGCACAACGGAGATGCTGGTGGCACTATAGTACAGTAAGGTATTAAGGGTTGAAGGTGACGTTAAATCGCTACCGCCAAGTATTAAAATAACGCCTTTTGCCAGAGCAACCAAAAGCGCTGCAGGTAAGAGCTCTTGGGCACCTTCTTTAAATGCGTTTGCGCTTTCATTGGCAGTTTGTTTTTTGAATAGGTTGGCGATTACAGCGCAAGCAATACCTAGGCAAAAGAATTGCGCTGCTAATTCTGGAATATAATACTGCCTAGCCATCACGCCCCAAATAACCCAAATAATGCCAGCAATAAAAGTAAGTAAGATTAGTTTATCTCCGTTATCTAAATTTATTGCAATGTCTTTGTGTTGGTTAGATTGTTGTTTAGTTGCTCTGATAGAATTGGCATAGCGAATGGTGAAAACAAGGCCAAATGTAGTAAAAACAAGCCAAGCAACCATTCTGAACCCTGCGCCAGAAAAAACGGGAATTTCAGCTATAGACTGAGCTATGGCAATGCTAAATGGGTTCATCCATGAGGTGGCAAAGCCAATTTGTGTAGCAACATAGGTTGTTAATACTGTAACTTTTGCGTCATAACCAAGTTGCTTCATAATCGGGAATAACACAATACAAAAGGCGATGGCTTCTTCACCCATGCCGAAAACTGCACCACCTAAAGAGAAAAGCACGAACAATAGAGGAATGAATACCCACTCAATATGTTGTGTTTTATTGATCAGTGCCATTATGCCGTTATTAATCGCACCGGTTTTTAAGATAATCCCAAACGCACCGCCAGTGATTAAAATAAACGCCATCACACCAATCGCTGCGCCATACTTATCACCTGACACTAACCCTTCAAATAAGACATTAGCTAAGCCAATTTCGCCACCTTCTGCAAAAAATGCTGGCGGGGTATGATCTAAGGCTGTTTGGTATTGTGATAATTCAACGCTATGGCTATCTTTTTCGGCATTAAACACTCCGGGGGTTATAAATAGGCTGGCGAAATAGGCGATAACTGCGACGCACAACAAAATGATGCTCGCATCTGGCATCGCAAACTGTTTGTTTTTCATAAAGTCACTTAAAGGTCATTCGACGTTTATAAGATAAGCAAGGTATTGTAGCCCTTGCTAAGAAAGATTAATACTGAGAGTCATTAGTTTAAGATAACGTAAACTCAAAAGTGTGGACGACTATCAAATCGCCCATACCTTGCTAAAAGCGATAGCTCAAACTTAACGTATAGCGACTGCCATAAGCATTATGGTTTATAGAATCAAAACCTCGGCTTGAACCATATAGTTTAGGCGGTTCTTTATCAAAGATATTATCGATACGAGCACGGATTGATAATGCATCATTGATAAAATATCCGGCTGATAAATCCCATACTAACCATTCATCAACATCACGTTTTAACTCATCATTAAGCTCGCCTAGTTCCTCTAGCTCATCTATTTCACGGCCACGCAGTCCTTCAATATCATCCTCATAGCTACTGGTATAATTGGCACCAAGATTTATGTAATAACTCTCGGCATCCCAATCAATAGAGAATCTGCCCACATTTTCAGGGTAGCGATAAGTACCGATTAGCTTTTCGGTTGCATCTGAGCCTGGTTTATTTCTCTCGAACTCCAAATAGTGTGTACCATCAAAAGCGAGTGTTAAATTACCTTGTGCAAAAAGAAAACGATGATCGAACTTAAAGTCGATACCTGCTAAGGTTTGCGTGCCGGTATTTTCAAGAGGAATAACATGGTCTCTAAATAGTGGCAGGAATAGCTCATCTTCTCGCGGGTTAAACTCACTAATATAGTTTGTTAGGATCTCAGAGAGATTAGCGCCATCACTTTCGATATTAAGTCCTGCATTATCGGTTATTTCACACAGCTGCTCCTCGTACGAAATACCTTGTTGGCCTTGTGGTACTAAACCACAGTGACGCAGAGAAGCATCCGTGATTGCTCTATCTAGCACTGCTGTCATATTGGTATCGATGACTTGTTCATGATCAAAATGCCAATAATCGACAGTCAGATTGGTATTTACAGATGGACTCCATGCAAAGCCAATGCTGAGCGCTTCAGACTCCTCGGCTTTGAGTGTTTGATTACCAAGTTCTAGGCTGTTAACTCTGACTTCTGTGCCATCGCCCATACAGTATAAATCTGCAACAGCCTGATTAGCGCCACAATCAAAGCTTGATTGTGTAGTACGTAATTTTACACCAGCTTGAGTTAATGAAGGTGCTCTAAAAGACGTTGACCAAGAGCTTCTAATGATCAGAGAATCTGAAGGGCGGTAGCTTAAACCCACTTTAGGGTTAAACGTTCCACCAAAGTCATCGTAATGGTCGTAACGACCAGCAACTTGCAGTTCTAGCTGCTCAGTAACTGGCATATTCAACTCTACAAATGCAGCGTATTGAGTACGGTCTGCTTCTGATAAGCTCGAGCCAAAACCAAAAACATCGACTAAATAACCATTTTCAGCACGCGCTTGTGAGTCTAAAGACGGAATATCTTTTAACTCTTCTCGGCGAGCCTCAATACCAAATGCAGCATAAATGGGTAACTCATTAAATGTAAATAAATCGCCATTAAAGTTTAAACCCCATCCGTAGACTGTACTTTCACCACTTCTACTTGGGTTTGCTTTTGCAAGCTCAAGCACGGCATCATTATTAGCATCCCCCTGTAAGAAAGGGTTGTAGAATGGCATTAACTGACCTTGCGCACAATTCAGCTGTGTTCCATCGTATGTAGCCATTGATCCGTCAGAGCATAATTCACCAGTGATTGCAGCATGAAATTGGTAGCGGTTGTAAACTCCATCAATCGCTTCTTGCTCTGACTTAGAACGAGAAAATGTTATACCTGACTCCCAACTCCAATCACCAATGTAACCAGCTAGGCTACTGACTAAGCGAAAGTTTTTAGTTTCCACTTCAACTGTACGCGGTGAATTAAAACGTGCATCAAATGCAAAGCCATACATATCTCGACCTGCTTGAGTGGTAAATGGATCAATATAAAGCTGGTCCATAAGGTCGTTACTGCCATCAGCGTTATCATAAATGAATAGCGCATCTTCTATGATATACGGACCATCATCGTCGTTTATTTGATTGATTGGTGCAGGTGATGAATAGGCTTTTGATTTAGTTTGGCTATAGAAGAAATCGGTATGCCAATCTAAATCACCTAAGGTACTGTTAAACATAAAGCCAGTTGAAAGGCTTTCAAACTGGGTTTCTAGGTAATCATCTTGATTAGCATAGTAAGCACAAATTTCCTCACCATACTCAGTCGTGACAAGCTCTGTTTTACAGTTTGGCGCTGGTAGTTCATTGCCATCTCGGCTGCTGTAATAATAAACGTTTGGTGAGTTCTCAAGTTTCGGTAAATATGAATAACCATTCACTAGATTAGGTGTTGCGGTATAACTTCTGTCGGTCGCTTTAAAGGCATTGCGGTCGTAAATATCAGCAAATACCGTTAAGTTACTTTCACCGATATTGGTCCCGTAGACTAAGTTAAGCTGCTTCTTACCTTCGTCATGGCTATCAAAACTATTGGTGTAAGAAGTGTTTACTTCAGCTCCTTGATAGTCATCTTTAAGAATATAGTTAATAACACCGGCTACAGCATCAGCCCCATAAATTGCCGATGCACCAGTGGCTAAAATATCGATGCGCTCGATTGCAGCAAGTGGAATTGAGTTTACATCAACAAAGTTTTCAGTGCCTGCTGCGAACGAGCTAGGTGCTACACGTCGCCCATTAATGAGTGTTAATGTGGCAGAAGGACCCATACCTCGGAGGCTAGCCGCTGATTGACCCGCTGGTGTTGAGGTTGATGTACCACCACTTTCAGATGTTGAAAAGGTACCGGATCCGCCTTTGAAAACGGATAAATCTTTTAATAACTCATGAATGGTGTTCGCTCCTGAGCGCTTGATTGCATCTTGGTCAAGCACGGTAAGCGGGATGGTTCCTTCTAAATCAACCCCTTTAATTCGTGATCCTGTTACTTCTACTCGTTCAATTTTTTCTGATTGTTGGTCGTTTTGAGCATAGACAGATTGTACTGGGCACAGCACAGCACTGATTGCTACAGCAATTGTTAACTGACGAAACATATTGATTTACCTTTGTCTTAAAAACACACGGCAAAACCGTGACGTTTTGAATAATTGTTATAATTTTTTAGACAGGGCAGTGGGTTATAGACACAACTAGCCCCTCACAGGAAGTGAGGTGTGGCTACTCGTCAAACCACTCCGAAAGGTAGTGTGGAGAGTAGAAATATGTGCAAAGCGATAATGCGTTTTTCAACATAATTCCAATCCGTAAGGTCTTTTGACAAAGCTAGCGATACAGTGCTAGCTTACTCGCGTTTTTAAATGTTCCTTTTTTTTATAGCAAGCAACAAAAAGCTGCGCAAGCAATTTTCTAATATTTTTTTACAAGAGTGTAACAATATGAACATCCTTAAGGAGCAAAAGGCTAAATATCAAACTTCAGCTTTTTCTTTGGTATTTGGTTTGTTTTTCGCATCATTTGGCAGCAAAGTCTATGCAAGTGATCAACAGCAAACGTTGGTCTTAGTCGGCGGATCTTTGACCACCTGCTCAAGTATGAGCCCTAAAAATTGTCTTTCTAATAAACAGAATAGTGGTAAACAAACTAATCAATATCGATTAAATAATGATGCTTTATCTGCAATAAAGACAAATTGGCCAACCAAGAATAAAAAAAATCGTCAGCAAACGCTCAAGGTATTAGCACAGATTGCACGTGAAAAGTCAGGCGTGATCACTAAAAGTGATATTTTATGGGCATGGCGTGATTTAGATAACAAGTTACTAAACGAACTCACTGATTCAGAATACAACTTTGTCATAGACTCACTTGAAGTCGCTGTATTAAATACAGATTCTACCCGTCAAAAAGAGCAGGTTAGTACAAGTGATAATAACGAACGTGCAGCCAATGATATTTTAGATTTTGTTTCTGCTTCATTAAAAACAACCACCGAATCACCAACAATTTTAGCGGTAACGGCTTCAAGCAGAGACCCATATGAATCAGCTGACTTTTATGAAGGGCTATTAAACTTTAAGGGGGTAGAATCAAGCTGGTTACCTCTAACCCCCGCCTTAGCAAAAGCGATTAGCAGTAAGCAATGTGAGAGTTTGGATTCTTTACGCACTGACTCTATGGGTGTTTTTAATCGTGAGACAATTTACCCTGATCGAATTAAGGCCGAAAAAGCGCTTTGTGATAAAGGGGTAGATCATTTAGTTAAACTGATTGAAAACGCGACGGGGATGATGTTTAACGGTGGCGATCAGAGTTTAACCAGAAAAGTACTGTTTGATGATAACGGTAAGCAATATCCTTGGACTCACGCAATTTTACAAAGACCATTACTTGTTGGCACAAGTGCAGGCACTGCTGTGCAAAGTGGTGGTAAAAATGAATATGGTTCAGTGCCGATGATTTCAAATGGTACAAGTTTAGCGGCAATGAGAGAAGGCTCGTTTGCTGTTTCACCTCCAAGTGAGCGCTGTGAAAATGAGTGCAGTAATAAGCTTTCGTCTGATAGCCTAACTTATGAAAAACAAGGTGGGCTAGGTAGCTTTACGTACGGTGTTCTTGATACACACTTTAGCGAGCGCAACAGAACAATGCGTTTAGCTAGATTATTGGCAGATACAGGGCAAAAACATGGCTTTGGGGTTGATGAAACTACAGCGCTTGTATCAATACGAGCTGGTGGAACTTCCTTAATGACAGTGATTGGTAAAAGCGGTGTTGTGCATGTTCAATCAGACGCTAAAAATAGCGGAGCTATTAGTTATTGGCCTGCAGGTACGGTTATTGATGTAACAAAGGATGGCTTTAACTTAGCTAAACGAACTGTTGATAATGCACTCCCTAGTATTAAAATTCCGCCACTGCCGATGCAGCGTTTCGGCACCATATTTTCAGATGCTAAATTACGCTCGCTTGTACAAGCTATGTGTTTAACACAAGAGCAACAAGCAGTAGCACAGCATGATGAGTTTTTATTGGATTTAAATGCTACTGAAAACACTCATTACTACCGTGTAAATACAAGCAGTACAGGCTGTGCGGTAGAAAACCTAGCCTTTAAAGTTAAGACCTTTTAACAGTATAAGATACTGAAAAAGTAGTGGATTATTTGTTCATTATTAGTTAGCGTAAGACTAATAATGAACAAACCATGGAATGGAGTTATGAAATATAACGTACTACTTTTATCTATTTTTGGCTGTTTATTTGCCTATTTATCTATACCCGTTATTGGCTATGGATCAGCTATTGCGATTCCAACTGAAGTACTTTCAGCCCTTTATGAATTGTCACCTAACTTTGCTTTATCAATGGTTGATATCGTTACTTTAGGCCTTCCTTTATTAGCTTTACTTTTAGTGTTTTTACTCCTTAGTAAGTCGCTGTATCTTAGAGACAAAGCGTATTCATATTTTATATTGCTGACACCATTTTTAGCGCTGCATTTATATTTTGCTGTTAACACCTTTTCTGCAAATATTGATAACACCACTTTACTGACTAGTTTGCCTAAGTATGTATTACTAGTGCTTTTTGTGGCGCTGTTTTCTACACATAAAAAACCGCGTTTTAGTTGATGTAAGTCATACGCGAAAGTTCAATATATAAGCTAATCTGTAATTAATCAGTGAACGAAGTTGGTAACACGATGAAAAAATTACTGCTATTAACAAGTGGGGGTGATTGCCCTGGGCTTAATGGGGTGATCAGAGCGGTGGTTAAAGCAGCCGAACATGATGGTAATTGGCAGGTGTATGGTAGCCGAAGAGCATATTGTGGTGTGCTTGAAAAACCAAATGATATTATACACTTAACGAGTGAAGTGGTGGCGGGTATTCATGTTCGAGGTGGAACAATTCTAGAAACCGTTAATAAAGGGAACCCAACCGCATTTCCTGCTGAAATAGCGGGTGAACAAGTGTTTATTGACCGCTCTGATGAGTTAATCAGTATTATTAAGCAACTTGGTTTTGATGCCGTTATAAATATTGGTGGTGATGGTTCACACAGAGTATCTCAGCATCTATTTGAGCATGGCTTAAATATTGTCGGCGTGCCAAAAACTATTGATAATGATTTATATGGCACTGATTACACAATAGGTTTTCAGACTGCTGTTGACACTGCCACAGAAGCCATTGATCGATTAATACCAACAGCACAAAGTCACAACCGGGTGATTGTAACTGAAGTCATGGGTCGCGATGCAGGTTGGATTTGTTTGCATTCAGCAATTGCAGCAGGCGCTGAAGTAGCCCTTATTCCAGAAATTCCTTACGATATTGAAGCGATTAAAGCAAAACTTAAATCACGTTTTGACAAAGGGCATGGATTTGCCAACATCGTAATTTCAGAGGGGGCTAAACCACTTGCTGGCAGTGTAGTGAGTAAACAATCAAATGAGTTTGGTTATGAAAACCCAATTCTTGGTGGTATTGCAGAGCATTTGGCTTCACAAATACGAGTCGGCCTTGATCTAGATGTGAGAGTGACAGTACTAGGTCATATTCAACGCGGTGGTACACCTAATGCGTTTGATAGAGTATTAGCAGCCGAATTTGGTGTGCAAGCATTCGAGCTTGTAAAACAAGGCCGATTTGGTTTTATTCCTGTCAGTAAAGACGGAGAAATTAAACCAATCAGTTTAAAAGAAGCTACCTCTGAATATCGTGTTATTCCTTTAGAACATTCGTTAATTTCAAGCGCTCGAGCAATGGGGATGTGCTTAGGCGAAGAGCTCAGTTGATCAAGCGAATTTAGTATAACTGATAGTTTTAAAACGATTTTTTAACAAGCTATCAGTTATAATATCAAACCTTCTATTCGTTTTATTTCTTTTGAACAAAACATGCTTTACAGCAAGTTATTTATTTAATGTAAAGTTATTTAAATATGGTTGATCTGTGCCTTTTTTAGTTTAGAATGATCGTTCACTCTAACTAAGGAAATACACATGCAGCGCTCTCGCATTCCATTTTTTGCAGTGTCAGCTTTGGCTGGTGCTGTTTTATTATCAGGCTGCGGCCAATCAGAATCGGCTCAAGGGCAAACGCAGGCAGCTCAAGCTGTACCTGTTGGCGTTATTGAGATGCAAAGCAAACCTCTTACGCTAACTAAAGAATTACCAGGTCGTATTGCTGCTTCACGTATCGCGCAAATTCGTCCGCAGGTTAACGGTATTATCCAGTCGCGTATGTTCGTTGAAGGTGCTGAAGTTGAAAAGGGCCAAGCCTTATATCAAATTGATCCGTCTACATTTGAAGCTGAAGTAGCTACCAGTAAAGCTGCTATTTCTAAAGCTCAAGCAAGTATTGCTAATGCCAAAGCAAAAGCTGAACGTTACAAAGAGTTGTTGAGTATCAAAGCTGTAAGCCAACAAGATTATGATGAAGCAGATGCTGCATATAAAGGTGCAAAAGCAGACTTACTAACAGCTCAGGCACAGCTTAAAACAGCTGAAATTAACTTGAACTATAGCAAAGTATTAGCACCAATTAGCGGCCAAATTGGCAAATCAGATGTAACAGCAGGTGCCCTAGTTAGCGCTAATCAAGCAACTGCGTTAGCAACAATTACTCAGCTAGATCCTATTTATGTTGATTTAACTCAATCGAGCAGTGAATTAACACGTTTGAAAAAAGCGATCGCTGCCGGTGAACTTGATAAAGATGCTGCTTTACATTCAAAAGTTGAATTAAAGATGGAAGATGGCAGCACTTATCAACATAAAGGCACGTTACAATTCTCAGAAGTAACGGTTGACCCAAGCACTGGTTCAGTCACCTTACGTGCTGAATTTCCTAATCCTGAAAAATTACTTCTGCCTGGTATGTATGTTCGCGCAGTGATTGTTGAAGGTGTCAAAAATGATGCGATTTTAGCACCACAGCGCGGTGTCAGTAGAAATACCAAAGGTGAGCCTACTGCCATGGTTGTAAGCAAAGACAACACCGTAGAAGCACGCGTGCTTAAAACTGATCGTACTGTTGGTTCAAACTGGTTAGTGACAGACGGCCTAAACAATGGCGATAAGTTGATTGTTGAAGGTTTACAGAAAATCCGCCCAGGTGCACCAGTCAATGCAATGCCTGCAGAATCAGCAGCTAACAGCCAGTAACGGAGAAACTTAATGTCACGATTTTTTATTGATCGGCCCATATTTGCATGGGTACTTGCTATCGTAGTTATGCTGGCAGGTATCTTAGCAATTAGAAGTTTGCCAGTTGCGCAATATCCATCAATTGCACCGCCTGCAATTAGTATTCAAGCCTCATACCCTGGTGCGTCGGCCCGTACTCTAGAAGATACGGTTACACAGGTTATTGAACAAAAAATGAAAGGGCTAGATGGCTTGCTCTACATGTCGTCAACGTCAGAATCTAATGGCTCAGCTACTCTAACGTTAACCTTTACTGCGGATACAGACCCAGATATCGCACAGGTTCAAGTACAAAACAAGCTGTCGTTGGCAACACCGTTATTACCAGAAGAAGTACAACGTCAAGGTGTGTCGGTTGCTAAATCTGCACGCAACTTCCTAATGGTTGTAGGATTTGTTTCTGAAGACGGTAGTATGAATAACATCGATATCGGTGATTATGTTTCATCAAGTGTGCTTGATATTATCTCTCGGGTTAACGGTGTCGGGGAAGTACAGCTGTTTGGTTCTCAGTATGCAATGCGTATTTGGTTAGACCCAGCTAAATTACTCAAGTACTCGTTAACTCCTGCTGATATTAGTGCAGCAATCAGTGCCCAAAATGCACAGGTTTCGGCAGGTCAACTGGGTGCCTTGCCAGCAGTTAGTGGCCAGCAACTTAATGCGACAGTGACTGCACAAAGCCGTTTACAAACACCTGAGCAATTTAGAAATATCTTTGTAAAAACTAATACTGATGGTTCAGTTGTTCGTTTAAGTGACGTTGCAGATGTTGAACTAGGTGGTGAAAACTACGGTGTTGTAGCTCGTTTTAACGGTAAACCAGCATCAGGCTTAGGTGTTAAGCTTGCCAGCGGTGCTAATGCACTTGATACAGCAGATGGCGTAAAAGCTGCACTTGCAGAGCTTGAGCCTTTCTTCCCTGAAGGCTTAAAAACGGTTGTTCCCTACGATACAACGCCATTCGTATCACTTTCAATTGAGAAAGTAGTCAGTACGCTGATTGAAGCTGTTGTGCTGGTGTTCTTGGTAATGTACTTATTCTTACAGAACTTCAGAGCAACACTTATTCCTACTATTGCAGTGCCTGTGGTACTGCTAGGTACGTTTGCTATCTTACAGGTTTTTGGCTTCTCTATTAATACCTTAACTATGTTTGCTATGGTGCTTGCCATTGGTCTACTGGTAGATGATGCAATCGTCGTCGTTGAAAACGTTGAACGTGTAATGACCGAAGAGAACTTGTCTCCACTTGAAGCAACACGTAAATCAATGGACGAAATCAAAGGTGCGCTTGTTGGTATTGCGATGGTGCTCTCAGCAGTATTTGTGCCTATGGCGTTCTTCCCAGGCTCAACCGGTGTTATTTATCGTCAGTTCTCAATTACCTTGGTCACAGCGATGAGCTTATCAGTACTGGTTGCATTGATTTTAACGCCAGCGCTTTGTGCGACCATCTTAAAACCAAGCCATGTTCACAATAATAAATCATTTATTGGTCGTTTCTTCCTTGGTTTTAACCGTGGTTTTGATAAAACAAACTCGGGTGCGCAAGGTTTTGTGTCTCGCATGATCAAACACAGTAAACGCTATTTACTTATTTACGGTTTAATCGTGGGTGGCATGGTGTTTATTTTCTCACAACTACCATCGGCATTCTTACCAGATGAAGACCAAGGTATTTTGTTTAACCAAGTAAGCCTACCTGCAGGTGCGACAACAGAGCAAACCTTAAAAGTTGTTGAAAAGATGGAACACCACTTCTTAGAAGATCAATCAGAAGCGGTTAAATCTATCTTTACAGTAACAGGTTTTAGCTTTGCAGGTTCGGGTCAAAACGCGGCAATCGGTTTTGTTGGTTTAAAACATTGGGATGAGCGTCAGCGCCCAGATCTATCTGTGGGGGCGGTTGCTGGTAAAGCCATGGGGTACTTCTCAACGATTAAAGAAGCATTCGTGTTTGCTTTTCCACCACCAGCTGTTGTCGAGCTTGGCACTGCAAATGGTTTTACATTATACCTTCAAGACCGAGTTGGCTTAGGTCACGAGAAATTACTTGAAGCACGAAATATGTTTTTAGGTATGGCTGCGCAAAACCCAGTGCTATCAGGTGTACGTCCTAATGGTCAAGAAGATAAACCAGAGCTTGAGCTTGATATAGATTTAGCGAAAGCAGAAGCGTTAGGTCTTACTCAAGCAGACATTAATAACACGTTATCGACGGCCTGGGGTAGTAGCTATGTAAATGACTTTATTGACCGTGGTCGCGTGAAAAAAGTGTACCTACAAGGCACACCTGAATCGCGCATGGTGCCAGAAGACTTAGACAAGTGGTATGTACGTAATGCAAATGGTGACATGGTACCATTTACTGCGTTTGCTCATTCATATTGGACTTATGGCTCACCGCGTCTTGAGCGCTATAATGGCTTCTCTGCGATGGAAATCCAAGGTGCTGCAGCGCCGGGTTACAGTACTGGCCAAGCGATGACCGAAGTTGAAAAAATGGTTAAGAAGTTACCGCCTGGTGTGTCGTTCGAATGGACAGGTATTTCATATGAAGAACGTTTAAGTGGTGGTCAAGCACCATTACTTTATGCACTTTCATTGCTGGTTGTATTCTTATGTCTAGCGGCGCTATACGAGAGCTGGTCAGTTCCTGCGGCGGTTATGCTGATTGTACCGCTAGGGGTATTTGGTGCTTCGATTGCCTCATTTGTATTTAACTTATCAAATGATATTTATCTACAAGTTGGTCTATTAACCACTATTGGTCTTGCATCAAAAAATGCCATCTTGATTGTAGAGTTTGCTATTCATAAAATGGATGAAGGTATGAAGCTTGTCGATGCAGCAGTGGCAGCCATTCGCCTGCGTTTACGTCCAATCTTTATGACATCAATGGCATTTGTGTGCGGTGTACTACCTCTCGCAATTGCATCAAGTGCAGGTTCAGGTGCACAAAATGCGCTAGGTATTGCTGTTATTGGCGGTACACTCGCGTCATCGACCATAGTTGTGTTGTTTGTGCCATTGTTTTTTGTACTAGTGCGCCGTGTATTCCCAGGCAAAACAAAGTCAAACAATGAGGAGCAGGCATAATGAAAGTAAAACTTATCTCAGTGTCTGTTGCTGCACTTATGTTATCTGCCTGTAATATGGCGCCAGATATGGAGCAACGTGAATTACCCGTTGCACAAAACTATGATATCCAAGGTACAGCAGGTGATATCAATGCACTAAATTGGCAGTCATTTTTCAGTAATACGCAACTTCAACAGTTGATTGCGCTAACACTTGAAAACAACAAAGACATCAAAACTGCTGCACTAAATGTGCAGCAGGTAAGAGCAATGTACCAGATTGAAGATTCAGCGTTATATCCAAGCATTGATCTAAATGCGTCGGGTACGCGTCAGCGTCTTCCTGCTGATTTATCTGGTACTGGCCAAGCAACTATTTCTGAAAATTATTCAGCTACAGTTGGCTTAACTGCTTATGAAATTGACCTTTGGGGTAAAGTACGTAACCAATCTGAACAAGCTTTACAAAACCTCTATGCAGCTGAATATAGTTTAACCAGTGTGCGCATTAGTTTGATTTCAGAATTAGTGAATGCATGGCTTAACTATGCGACGGACAAAGAGCTGTTGGCGCTCGCCAACGAGACTTTAAAGTCTCAGCAAGAGTCTTTAGAGCTAACTCGTAAAACATTTGCTCTTGGCGCTGCTTCTCAGTTAACGCTATCACAACTTGAGAGCACTGTTGCAACGGCTAAGGTCGATATTGCGAATTATCAGCGCTTGTTAAAGCGCGATAAAAATGCGCTCGACTTTTTAGTGGGTAAAACCGTCACTGCGGATTTATTACCAACTGAAAGTATAGATGATGTACTGAGCTTACCAGATGTGCCGGTTGGTTTGCCGTCAGAACTGCTTACTCAACGACCAGATATTAAGGCTGCTGAGCATGATTTACTTGCAGCCAATGCAAATATTGGGGTGGCAAAAGCGGCATTCTATCCAAGCATCAGTTTAACCGCGAATGCGGGTACGGCTTCTGCTGACTTAAGTAATCTTTTTGATTCAGGTTCAGGCACATGGAGTTTTGTACCATCTATCAATTTGCCTATTTTTAACATGGGCCGCAACCAAGCCAACCTTGATGTTGCACAATCTCAGCAAGAGATAGCACTAACCAGCTATGAGCAAACCATACAGCAAGCATTCAAAGAAGTCTCTGATGCCCTTGCTGATCGTGAAGGTTATATGCATCAGTTAGATGCCCTCAATGACTTGTATCAAAGTAATGAGCTATCTTTTACTTTATCGGATGCTCGTTTTCAAAAGGGCGCAGACAGTTACTTGCAAGTATTGGACGCACAACGAAATTGGTACAGTGCAGGGCAACAGTTAATATTGGGTAAGCAAGCGTATCTGGCGAGCCAAATTCATTTGTATAAAGCACTCGGTGGCGGCTGGAATGCACAAAAAACTGTGCAATAAATCTGCAAAAGCATAATTTATTTAAGGTTTTGCAGGTTCTTAGTTGTTTTGACTCTCCGCAAAGATTAAGATCCTGTAAACCTTGTTTAAATTAAAGTTAACTGTAGTCAGTAAAGCTTGGAGAAACCATGACGCAAAAAACGAAAAGACACAATGACCCTGCTCTTGCCGAAGCAAGACGTAATCAAGTGCTCTGTGCCGCGGCTGATTGTTTTCGACGTAAGGGCTACCATGGCGCAGGAATGGCGGAAATTTCTAAAACCGCAGGCATGAGCGCTGGCCATATCTATAATTACTTCGCCAGCAAAGAGGCAATTATAGAATCAATTGTCGAACGTGACATGGAAGAAATGTTCTCAATTTTTAAAGAATTTGCAGATAAACCCGGCGATCGTGTCACTGTATTGCTTGATGGCCTGGGTAGAGGTGTTGAACGCCATACCGATTTAAATCAAGGTGCTCTTGATTTAGAAATGCTCGCAGAAGCTGCACGCAATGAAAAAGTGGCTAATTTATTACGTGAGTCAGATAGCCATGCTCGTGATTCTATGCGTGACTTATTAGTTGGTGACAGAGGACCTTTACAAGGGACGGCACTTGATGAAGTGAATGCTCGTATTGAAGTTATGTTTTCTGTGATGGGCGGCCTTTTACTGCGTAAAATGCTCAACCCTGACCTCGATACTGATGAGTTACTAAAAGCTCTTCGCCCCGCAATGAAAACTCTATTGTTACCATTTGAATAGAGCGCTCATTAAAAGCGCTCTATAGACCATTGAATTGCCATAATTGCAATTAGCACTGATCCTGCTGGCATAATGGCTTTTTTATACCAGGGATTATTTCTAAGTAGCATTAGTAGCGGTAAACAAATGGCTAAAATAACTAGTTGACCTATCTCAACCCCTAAATTAAACGCTAAAATACTCATTAGCTGGTATTCATTCGATAAGCCAAGCTCACCTAATACACTCGCAAATCCCATACCATGCAATAGACCAAAGCAGAAGGTGATCCAACCTAAACGTACAATCATCGGCCAGATGTTATTAACGGCAGCAAATAAAACTGAAAGCGCGATACCTAATTCTACCCAACGTGTGTTTGGCGATATGATATTCATTGCAGTTGCTGTGAGGGTCATTGAGTGAGCGAGCGTAAATGCAGTGATGATCCACGCTGTATCGACAAGGATTTGTTTTTTTGACTCGACACGTTGCCACTCACCTTGCTTACGCACCAATACACAGCCAAGCAATAGAGCGATTAAAAACAAAATATGATCTGTGCCCATCCAAATATGTAATATGCCTTGCTGTACATATTCAACAAATGTTGTGATAAAGCTTTGCTCTTTAAAGTTGATAACTTGTTTTGGCGTGTTTTCTGTAAACACGCGGCTTGAGTTAGCAATAGCAGCAATTGCTTGATGATGCTCATCTAATTCAAACAAGGCAGTGTAATTAATCGTTATTGAACTATCAGAAGGGCAATCTACTTGTAGTGGCACATGAATGTACGATTGATTAAAGTGGTTATTCACGCTGAGCTCACCTTCAAAAGCGATCTTGCAGCTTAGTTGTTGCTGTAAAACAATCAAATGGCTATTTAGATAGTTAAAAATTGCTTGCTGCTGAGAGGTAATTTCATGCCATGCAATTACATTATCCTGATTTTTATCGAAGTTTACTGCTTTATCGAGATCAGTCACAGAGGCTTGCCAAGAGCCAGTTAATGAAAGTGTATGACTCGTTTGTTGTTCTAAAGTAAGGTAAGCGGTGCTTTGCTGGTGGGCATAACTGGTAAAACTAAAAATCAATAGAAATAGCGTAAACAACAACGACTTTTTCATTTTTATTCCTGAGATAATACAGGCGGGCAAGTCTTATGCTCGAATGACCGCATTTATTTAAGATAAGTAAAAAGGGGCTGTTACTATAGCAAGTACAAAGGTTTAACGGCTAGGTCATCTGTCTTAGAAATAGTGGCTTTGCTCGTGTTTTAATAATGAATCTTTAGGCTGTGTATGGTTAATTAACGTTAAGTTTAGCTGTATAAATAATTTCACTTGGGGAGCCTGATTGTGAACCGCCAGTCGGCTCGCGGCTTATTGCTAGCAACGCAATATTTTGCGGTTTAAATAATGCATTGCGGGCAATTTCTTTGCTATCTGTTTTTGGTAATAAAACAATAGGAATAGCGTTGGGGTAGCCTTTTAAACGGATCCATAACTGGTAGTCATAATCAGTTTGTATACTCATATCACTAGCCGCTTTAAGTAAAATACTGTGATCGCTTATATCTAAATTCCAAAGAGGCTTATTTGATGAATCATAAAATGTCACTGAATGACTGATTTTATCGCTAAATGACTCTTGCGGTTGCCAAGTAATCAAAACCAATACAACGCACGCCGCAGAGGCAATAGCAGCCCAAGCATTAAAAATTACAAAGTTAAAGCCTTTTGCTTTCTTTTCTGCCGGTAAAAGTATCGGGTCAATTCTTTTTGATATTTTATCCCATACTTGTTGATCGGGTGGGTTAGATTCAATCGCGTTTTCTAAATTTTTTATATACCTTTGCCATAATGAGGTTGCGTAGCGAGCTCGTGGTGATGTTCGCATTAAGCGGCTAAATCTATCTCGGGCATGGCCATGTAATGTGCCTAGAACGTATTCTGCTGCAAGAAAATTAAGTAGCGTGTGGTCATCGTATTTCATAACGAATTAGGCTCAGGATTGATTTAAGTTTTTAAAATAAGCTTCACTAAATATAAATGTTTAGTGTGCTTAACTTTAATTTTAGACTATTAGAGAAAGCCAGCCTTAAAATTTATGATATTTTGCGTATGTAAATAATTGTAAGTTATTCATAAAGTTGTGAAAAAATGTCCTAAACTTAAAGGGTAAGTTTCCAGTTTAAATCTAAGTCATTGATTTTAAAAAACCAATAGTGCTTAACAAGTAGGTTTAACTGGAGTGAAATTTGCATTGTTCTATTCAATTAGAATAACAAGGAGTGATTATGTGGGCAGCTTTTAGTTACTTGGCACTAGCGATTGTATTTATAATCGCGGCTATTATGGTTGAAACTGTGTATTTTGCGCTGTTCTTTTATTGGACTGCTCTGTCGTTGCTTTTAGTTAGCGGCGCTTACTTTTTTAATATCGCACGTATTTTCAGAAAACGAGAAAACGGAGTGATACCCATCTACATCCGTTGGGCATTTATTCCCTTTTTGTTGGGAGCACAACTTTATAACGCATGGTCGAGAAAGCACGACAAAGTTCCGCCACTACAACAAATTAATGAACATTTATTTTTAGCCTGTCGGTTATTTCCTTCAGATATAGACTCAATGAAAGAAATGGGTATTACGGCTATTTTAGATGTAACATGCGAATTTGATGGCCTTGAATGGTCTTCAACACAAGAGAATATTCGTTATTTAAATATTCCTGTACTTGATCACAGCGTACCTACTCGTGCCCAATTACATCAAGCCATTAATTGGATTGACCATCAAGTAAAAGCAGATAGACGTGTCGTTGTGCATTGTGCACTGGGTCGAGGACGCTCAGTATTTGTAATGGCAGCTTACTTACTTAGCCAAAATAAAGATGCAGACGTACATCAAATTCTTGCACAAATTAAAGAGACTCGACAAACAGCCAATCTAAATAAGCGTCAGCTGCGTCATCTTGTTCGCCGACATCGCTCTGGTGACTTATTAATAAAGAATAAAGCCGTACTTATTGCTAACCCAGTATCAGGCACAAAGCTTTGGGAATCAAAACGTAAGCAAATAACATCACGCTTATCTGAGTATTACGATTTAACCGTTTATACAACTTCAGAAGAAGTCGATGGTACTCAACTAGCAAAAGAAGCCCTAGAGTTAAGCCCTGATGTGGTTATTGCTTGTGGTGGTGATGGTACAGTAACTGAAGTTGCAAGTGTGCTTGTTAATACTGATTGTAAACTAGGCATTATTCCTTTGGGTACTGCTAATGCGCTTGCCCATGTTTTAATGGGTATTAAGTCTAAACTTATACCAGTAGAGCAGGCTTGTGAGCTCATTATTGAAGGTCAAGATAGTCGTATTGATACTGCAGTTTGTAATGGCGAGCGTATGTTGTTACTAGTTGGCATCGGTTTTGAACAAAAGATGATCGAAAAAGCGCATCGAGATGCAAAAAATGAGTCAGGTCAACTGGCTTATTTACAGGGCTTTTGGCAAGCATTAGGCGAGCATGAAGCGCAAGACTACGATGTTACCATTGACGACAACGAGCTGAAAACCATTAATACTACAAGTTTAATCATTGCCAATGCCGCGCCATTTACCACGTTACTTGCTCAATCTGCTGGGCAGCCAGATCATCAAGATGGTTTACTTGATGTAAACTGGTTAACACCCAGTGCCGACTCTAAAGCGAGTACTTTAAGCATCGCAGAGTTAGTGTTCTCAAGTATAACTCAAACTAGTTTCGCAATTAATAGTCATCACACAAATGCTAAACGAGTGACTGTGAGCGCAGAAGGTGGCTTGAGCTACGTGATTGATGGTGAGGTAAAAACAGCGGATAAACTAGATGTTGAGATTTCACCGAAATCGCTTTCGGTGATTGTAGCTGCTGAAGATTAGCAATGATTACTTTTTAATGCTTTTCCACTGGAAAGAGCCATCATCGGCATGGTCATTATTGATAATGGTATCAATATATAACTGTTCTACTTTTTCACGTGCCCAAGGGGTCTTTCGTAAAAATTTAAGACTCGACTTTACACTTGGGTCATTTTGAAAGCAGCGTACATCGACGTGCGCTGCCATCCCGTCCCAACCAAGTTTTTCTACCAGTTTAGTAACAATGTCAGCTAATTTAACGCCATGTAATGGATTGTTTGGTTGATTGTCCATGATAAATCTTAGGTTATTTGCAACCGCGCAATAGTAACCTATATGCTGGTTTTAAGCTAATTGACATGAATCGTTTTAGCTTGTTTCGGATAAATAATCTCGCCATTAGCATTAAGTCTTAGCCAAGCTAAATCACTGTTTGAAAAATTAGGCTGTTTGGCGGTGCATATTAACGTAATGTCACCAACAGAAATATAAGCACCTTCGGTATAGCGTTTATTTTCATACCAACAGACTTTTTGGTTGTTCAATGCTTCTTGACCGTCGAGCACAATCACTGGATTTTCCTTTGCTAGTGCTTTATTTAAAAATACTAAAATAAACAAAGTGCTTAACAGTAAAATTTTCTTTAACAAAATACCTCTCCCGTTGGGCAGATTTGTATAACTACACTAAGCTTATGACAAGGAATAAATAATAAAAAGGTGAACACATGCAATTTGATAAAAATATGATCGACGAACTAACCCTACTTGCAAAATTTCCTCGTAATTCACAAATGCAGGGAATTAAAATTCACTCCGATGCCGAAAGTTCAATTAGAGATGCAGCACAACGTCTTTATGATAAGGGCATTACTGACAGCCCAGATGGAGGCTACTTAACTGATTTGGGACTCGATTTAATTAACCATGTGAGTGTGATTAACTCAGCGCTTAGATAACAAAAATACAGGCCCGAAGTGTTCGGGCCTTTTTCATGAATAATTGAAAAGCTTAAATTGCATCCGGCTGATTTTGTGGTGCAGCATCAATAAATGCATCAAGCTTATTACATTGCTCATAAACTGCGGCAATTTTAGGGTACTTACTCATATCAACCTTAAAGCGCAGAGCATTAAATACTTGCGGCACTAAGCACACATCAGCAAGCGTTGGTTTGTTGCCCACACAAAAGGTGTTCGCTTCATTGAGAAGTTTTTCGATACTCTCAAAACCAACTTCTACCCAATGTTTATACCAGGTGGTTTTTGCCTCTTCGTCAACACCAAGATCGTTAGCTAAGTACTTTAATACGCGCAAATTATCGATAGGGTGGATATCACATGCTACGGCATAACATAAATTGCGTATTTGAGCTTTTTGCCACGCATCTCCAGTTAAAAGAGGTGTTTCAGGGTGGGCTTCTTCAAGCCATTCTAAAATAGCCAGTGATTGCGCAAGTACACCTTGTTCAGTTTCAAGTGCTGGCAATAATCCTTGAGGGTTTTTTGCTAGATACTCGTCGCTTTGCTGCTCTGATTTTAATAAATTTACAGTCACCAACTCGTGATCAATATTCTTTAAATTAAGAGCAATGCGTACTCGGTATGCAGCTGATGAACGAAAATAGCTATAAAGTTTCATTATGCGTCCTGTTTACCAGTGAAATATTTTTTAATCGTGCGCCAACAGTCTGTGTAGTTAGGCTGACGCTCTTTGCCTTCAAGGGCATATTTAGTTGGTGAAATAACGTAACGCGATTCGAACATAAATGCCAAGGTGTTTTCGTAACGTTGTGGTTCAAGCTCAGCATTTGATGCCTTTTCAAACACATCGGCTTCAGGACCATGTGGCGACATGCAATTATGTAAGCTAGAACCGCCTGGTACAAAGCCATGCTCTTTAGCATCGTAAACGCCTTCAATTAAGCCCATAAATTCACTCATAATATTACGGTGGTAATAAGGTGGGCGGAAGGTATTCTCAGCAACCATCCAACGCGGAGGGAAGATAGCAAAGTCGATATTAGCAACCCCTTCTGTTCCCGATGGTGATGTTAATACGGTGAAGATTGATGGATCAGGGTGATCGTAACTTACAGTATTCATTACATTGAATCTTGCAAGGTCATACTTATAAGGGGCGCTATTACCTGTCCAAGCTACGACATCTAAAGGAGAGTGACCAATATCACAGCGGAACATATTGCCGTTGAATTTAGCAACCAGTTCGAAATCACCTTCAATATCTTCATAAGCTGCTACAGGGTAGTGGAAGTCACGATCATTTGCATAACCGTTTGCACCTACAGGGCCGCGCTCAGGTAAAATATAAGCATGTCCGTAGTTTTCGCAAATATAGCCACGGGCTGTATCAGTAAGCAAATCAACAGCAAATTTAATCCCTCGAGGAATAACAGCAATTTCACCAGCACGAACGGTTAGTTTACCGCACTCTGTTCTTAGTAACAGTTCACCTTGTTGCGGTACAAACAGCATTTCACCATCAGCATTATAAAAGTAACGGTTTTGCATTGATTTATTAGCGACATAGATATGAATACCAATACCTGTTTGTGCATTGGCACTGCCGTTGGCAGCCATAGTAACTAAACCATCAATAAAATCAGTTGGCTCTGCTGGAATTTCAATTGGATCCCAACGTAGCATTGTCGGTGGTGTTGGCACTTCTGTTATAGGTGCTGTACGAATAAGGCCATTGTCGATTGGCGTGTAATCACCTTGTACTACTGATGGGCGAATGCGGTAAAACCAAGTACGTCGGTTATCTGCACGAGGCGCTGTAAATGCAGTTGTGCTGAACTGCTCTGCATATAAATCGTATTTTACTTTTTGTGGGCTGAATTGACCGATAGGTAATGCACCGGGTAATGCTTCGGTTTCAAATTCATTACCAAAGCCTGTCATATATTGTAATTCGTTATTCATCACTAGACTCCTGAAAGGTTTTAGGTAAGATACTCTCATGTGAGACTAAATTCAAACCGCACTGAATTTGCTTGTGTAAATATTTTTTGACAGTAGTGTAACCATGACAATAGATAAACAGCCAACGCTCGATTTACAGCAATTCTTACCTTACTCATTAACCAATATTGCAATGCAGATGAGTGAGCAATTTAGTGAGCTATATCAAAAGCAGTTTGATTTAACCGTGCCACAATGGCGAGTAGTCGCGAATCTTGCTCAATACGGTGAATGCACTGCTAAACAGTTGTGTGATATGGCACAAATGGATAAATCAACGGTGTCCCGTGCAGTAAAGTCGTTATTAACAAGAAACCTTATTGCAGCAAAAGCGAACCCAACAGATAAACGCGCAAACCTGTTATCGTTATCAGAGGCAGGAGTAGGTTTGCATAAACAAATTGTTCCACTAGCAAATGAGTGGCAATCAAGTTTAGTCAGTGGCTTAGATAGCCAAGAAATTAAACAATTTATGAACACTCTTAGTAAGCTTTCCAGTCACTTAAATAAAAATGTGTAAATCTGTAATCAAGGCTTTATAGCAATTGATTTAGACAATCGATACGTATATGATAATGGCTATCATTTACAATTAGAAATTTGGATGTCCCCCCTATGAAATTAGCGTTAAACACCGTTAAAACACTAGGTCTTAGCCTAGTATTAGCATCTACTTTTATTGCCCAACCTGTATTGGCAAATGGTCCAATTGGTGAGCACGTTAATCATCTAAAAGAAAATTTAAAAGATTACTCAGAAGACGTTGAGTGGATGATCGGTAAAGTTGACACCATGGTTACCGATTATGAAACAAAAGGCGCAAAAGCGGTTAAAAGCGATGATTTAATTGAATACTGGGAGTCAGTCAAGTTTCACAGTGCAATTGAAACTAATTATGTGCCGGTTTATGCATCAATCTGGCAAGGTATTTATGGTATCAAAATGGCCATTGATGACAAAAAACCAGCAAGCGAAGTTCGTGAGCACCAAAAGGACTTAAATGCTGCCTTGTGGCAGGGTCTTGGAGCTGTTAAACTTGCTGCCGATTTTCAGCAAAAAGGCTTATTAAAAGCTGTAAAAGCAACTGCTTCTGAGACAATGACGCAAAGCGCTACTATCGATGAGATTAAACACAAATTAGATCGTGTTGTTGCAAAATATGCAGAACGTTTAAGCGATGAAGCAACACAAATCGTACACGATACTTACCTTCATTTATTCGAGGGTGTTGAAGGTACACTTATTGAAAAAGATGCGAAGTTAGTAGAAGTTCTCGAAAAAGATTTTAATGTAACCCTGCCAAAAGCTATTTCTGATAAAGGGTCTGTTGACCAAGTACGTGCAGTGGTTGTTGATATGCAAGAAAAACTAGATCGCGCTAAGGTGTTACTAGAAGAAGCCGAAAAAGCACGTAAGGATGTATTTTAGTGAAGCGTAGGACCTTTATTCAAGGCCTGGCTGCGTTTGGGGTAGTGGGCGCAATGCCACTACCTCTTTCTCGTGCCTTTGCAGCCTCTGCTGCAAGCCCAATTTCAGTGAAAGACTTACCAGCCCTTGAGGGTGACCTAACATTATATTTAGGCCGTGGTGAAGGTGGTTTGTACGAAAACGTACTGCAATCAATTCAAAAGAAAAACCCAAAACTTAACTTATCTATTCGACGAGGGCCAACTGCTGCATTAGCCAACATGATTGTGGCTGAAGCGAAAGCAGGTGTAAAACGTGCTGATTTATTTTGGGCGGTTGACTCAGGTGCTATTGGCTTAGTAACAGACGCGGGTCTAGCTAAACCTTTACCATCTGACTTAGTAGCGCAGTTACAGCCGCAGTTTCGTTATCCTGGCTGGGCACCAGTGACAGGCCGTATTCGTACATTGCCTTATAACACTAAGCGTCTAAGCAAAGAGCAGATCCCAGATAGTATAATGGCAATTGCTGACAGTGATTTATCAATTGGTTGGGCACCTGCTTACGCATCTTTCCAATCATTCGTGACGGCAATGCGCATACTTGAGGGGGATGATAAAACAGCTAAATGGCTTAAAAAAGTTCAAAAACGCTCTAAAAATTATGCTGGTGAACTCGGTGTCGTCATGGCTGTTGAACGTGGCGAAGTGGATATTGGTTTTGCTAACCATTATTACACATTACGCCTTAAGGCAGGTAAACCGGATGCTAACCTTGATCTTGCTTTTACAAATCAAGATGCAGGTTGTTTAGTTAATGCATCGGGTGTCTTATCGCTGACAGATAATCCTAATGCAATGAATTTTATGCGTTACTTACTAAGTTCAGAAGTACAAAGTTACTTAGCTCGTGAAGCATATGAAATCCCATTGATCCAAGGTATTGACCAGCCAGCTGGGCTACCTGCGTTAACTGATATTTCACCTCCGAAAATCGATTTAACTCAATTGGCAGATTTAAGGCCAACTCTCGACCTTATGCGCAGTAGCGGTGTTTTATAATGCGCATACCTGCTTCTTATCCCATGGCGCTGCTTGCAGCGCTTTTGGCATTAGTGCCAGTATATATTTTAATCACTTTAGCCAGTGATGCGACTGCTGTTTTTGATAGTCATAATTTAAAAATTCTTGGTAACACCTTATCACTTATGGTGTTAACGGTAATAGGCTCTATTTTAATTGGCGTGCCTCTGGCGTTTATTAGTGCTTATGTTCAACTTCCATTTAAAAAGCTTTGGCTTGTTCTATTTGCAGCTCCGCTTGCAATCCCAAGCTATATTGGTGCGTTTACTTTGTATGCTGCATTTGGTCCCGGCGGTGAGATAAATCAGCTGTTGGGCTTTAAAACGCCCCCTATGTATGGGTTAACTGGTGCTGCCATTGTAATGACGCTATATACATTTCCGTTTGTAATGCTTACAACGCGTTCGTCTTTACTGAGCCTTGATGCGAGCATGGTTAATGCCGCGCGTACATTAGGTATGTCGATGCCGATGAGTGTATTTAAAGTAATACTGCCACGCGTAATAAATGGGATTGCTGCGGGTTCATTATTGGTTGCACTTTATACTTTATCAGATTTTGGTACACCAGCTATGATGCGTTTAGATACCTTTACTCGTGTAATCTATGTTGAATATAACGCATTCGGTTTAAGCCGCGCAGCTATGTTGTCGCTACAATTAATGGTGATAGTTGGCTTTTTACTGTTCATTGAGTCACAAATTAAAACAGCATCTGAGCGCCATGGCAGACCGCTGATGTTATTCCCATCTAACGGTCAAAAATTAGCAATGCTGGTGACTTTTTTGCCTGTTTTGTTACTTGCGATTTGTTTGCCGTTAGCCATTTTTACCCTTTGGCTTGCCCGTGATGGTGTTGCTGATTTTGATTTTAGCATAGCTTGGAATTCGGCTTATGCGTCTGGTATTGCAGCTACTGTGGCTGTTGTTGTTGCAGTACCTGTAGCCCATGCTGCATTAAGCGGCAAAGTAGGGCGTATTATGGAACGGGTAACTTATTTTGGTTTTGGTATTCCGGGTATCGTGATGGGTACTGCTCTTGTGTATGGTGGCCTGCAATTGCCGCTTCTATACCAAACTTTAGCCTTATTAGTGATTGCCTACGTATTGCGTTTTTTACCGCTGGCGGTTGGTTCTGTGCGTACCAGTACTGAACATTTAGATTCCAGCTTAATCAAATCAGCACGCGTTCTGGGGGCAAGCCCTCGCGAAGCATTTATGCGTATTACCTTGCCTTTAACAATGCGCGGTATCATTGCCGGTGCCGCCTTGGTATTTTTAGAATCAATGCGAGAACTTGAAGCTACGTTGTTACTTGGTCCTACAGGGTTCGAAACCCTATCAACCTATTTATGGCGTGTTTATGAAGCCGGTTACTTTGGTCGTGCTGCAATACCTGGCTTATTGTTGGTAGTGATATCAGCATGTGGCTTAGCTATAATGCTCTCAGGTGAAAAACGCAGTCAATTAGAACATTAAGGATCAGTTTAATGCTATCAGTTAGTAAGCTGTCTATCGATTATGGTAGCAATCGTGTGGTAAGTGAACTTAACTTATCACTTGGGGAAAGTGAGATCCTCATGCTAGTTGGTCCAACTGGCTGTGGTAAAAGTACAATTTTACAAGCGTTAGCTGGGCTAATTCCCATTAGCGAAGGTGAAATTAACTTAGGCTCATGGCGAGCAACGCCAAAGTTAAAAGTACCACCTGAAAAGCGAAAAGTAGGTATGGTATTTCAAGACTTTGCGCTATTTCCGCACTTAACGGTACAGCAAAATATTTGCTTTAGATTGACTGATACCTCAAAAGCAGATCATTGGATTAAGCTACTGGGTCTTGAAGCTTTTCGAAATAAAAAGCCAGCTACATTATCAGGCGGTCAAAAACAGCGCGTAGCGCTTGCTCGTACGCTTGCCCATGATCCTGAGTTTGTATTACTAGATGAACCCTTATCTAACCTTGATGCAGCTTTAAAAGATACCCTTCGTTGGGATATCCGTAATGCATTAAAAGATGCTGGTGTACCTGCAATTTGGGTAACCCACGACCAAGAAGAAGCTTTATCTGTTGGTGACCGTGTCGGCGTGCTTAAAGAAGGTATTATTCAACAAATTGACACCCCTGAGCGTTGTTTTAGTTTACCAAGCAATCGCTTTGTTGCGCGCTTTTTAGGTGAAGCAAGTTTTATCTCTGGCCATTGTGAAGGTGATATCGCCACAACTGATTTAGGTAATGCGCCAGCTATTAAAGTAGACCATGATGCAGCAAAGGTTGATGTATTACTTCGCCCCGATGATGTTCACCTTATTCAAAATGCGAGTACTAGCAATGGTAAAGTGACGTGGGTCCGTTACGAAGGTGGCAGCCGCTTATGCGCTGTTAAATTAGCGTGTGATACAGTAGTGACAAGCCGAGTGAGTCATGAGGTGGTGGTGCGCCCAGGTGATGCAGTTCATGTTTCTATCAATACAACACACCCACTTGCGGTTTACGCAGCTTAAATAAAAGTATCTGTGCAGGTCTCACTGGCCTGCATTTTTTAGAAAGCTTTCAGCTGTCAGCCATCAGACGCGAGTAAAATCAGCTACCTAGCAACTTGCTTACTTTCCTCTTAAAGCTCGTAACTACTATTTTTACCGGCTAAAGCCCGTCCTACGGAAATTTTATCAGGTATTAGGCTCTAGGTTTTGGCATTAGGTTTCAGATACAAGGACGCGATGTAAAATCGCTGCTACTTTGCAACTTACTAACTTCACTCTTGTAGCTTTACTCTCGCTAACTTTCCCCTAGTAGCTTTACTCTCGTAACTTGCAACAGCTAACTTTCTCCAAAACGTAAAAAGCCCGCCAGTAGGGGCGGGCTTTTGCTTTATAACAAGGTTAACTCGTTATTAGAATGTGTAACGAACACCTACACGCATTTCCCAAACTGATGCACCGCTTTGAGTTGCAGTTTTACCATTGTTAGGGCTGAAGTCAGAGTATACGTAACGACCTTGGTCATCGATTGATGTTTTGATCATACGGTTACCAACGAAGTTACCTTTCTTAAGTACGCCCCAGTCATCATTTAACATGTTTGTTAAGTTATCGATAACGAAGAACACTTCACCTTTGTGACCAGGCATGAAACCAGGTAACTCTTGAGTCATCTTGAAGTTAACTTTAGTGAACCAATCAGCATTTTGGCTGTTACGGCCAACGATTTCACCGCGTTCAAGGCCTTGAGCAGAAATCCACTCGTTGAACTCATTAACCTCATCAGCAGTCATGTCGTAAACAACATTAGGGTCATTCACTTCAGGGATATACATTAACTGACGGCTGCGGTTTGAGTTGCTATCACCCCAAACTTTGTCACTACCATTATATGTATAGCTGTAAGGAAGACCTTTGTATGTTTCGCTGAATAGGTTGAAACGTGTGTTGTAACCATCGAACAGCTCAGTTGTGTAACCTAATGTCATAGTAAAGCGATGTGGGATCTCGTAATCAGATGTGTGCGCACCTGGGTTAGTCGGATCGTATGTCGCCATGTTACCGTAGTTTGAGCTCGCTACAGAGCTAGTCATTGGGTTTACGTCAGTTGAATCAGTGTAAGCATAAGCAAGTTGTACGCTGATACCGTTATCAAAACGTTTGCTCATTGCAGCAGAAATGATATGAGACTCACCGCTGTTACCACTTACATTAGTAAGTACTAAATCACCGCTACGACCTTCTTTAGACTCAAGAATTGGACGACCGTCAAATGTTGTGTTGCCAGAATCCTGTAAAGCGATATCTTTTAAAATTGCAGCATCTTTACGTTTAGTGAATAAGTAATCTAGTGAGAATACATACTCATCTTCAGTTGTGTATGTTGCACCTACTGAGTATTTCCACTCTGATGGCATTTCGAAATCTGGGTCAACAGCATTTACTGAAGAATCACCTGCGCCAATTGTTGTATTAGCAACTTCATCATACATTTCTTGAGGAACTTCGTAACCTGGTGTACCACCATTTACTGTTGGTGTATTAAATAAATCAACATCTTCACGGTAAGTACCAATGTTAGTGATACCGTCGTTTGAGTATGAGTTAGATAACCAAACGTTCGGGTTACCACCAGAGAACAGGCCAACACCAGCACGAACTTCTAATGCATCCGTTGCGTACCATTCAAAACCAACACGTGGTTGAATTAAGTCGATGCCGTCGAATGTACCTTGGTTGCTGAAACCGTAGCGGTTTGTAAAGTTCTCATTGTAGTTAGGTTTATCGTCACTTGTGTATTTGTCGTAACGAAGACCAAACGTTAATGTAGCATCTAAATCTGTGAAGCTGTACTCATCTTGCACATAGAATGTATGCTGAGCATAAGAGAAACTTGCAGCAGCATCAGTTGGATTATTTGTACCCGCAGCATTGTTATAGTAGATACGAGCAGCTTGACCCGCTTCAAAATCATCTACAGAATCAAAACGCCACTCACCTTGAGTGTGCTGAACGAACTGGTTAAATACGTCTAGGTTTTCGTACTCGTAACCACCAGTAATCGTGTGTTGATCAAGGTAGTATGTACCCGCAAGTTTTACAGTCGTTGTTTCGTAATCTAGGTCATTTGATTGACGAGAGTCATCTGGACCAATGTAGATAGTACCACCACCAGCAGCATCAATTTGCATTTCACCGAAGCTACTTGCTGCATCTAAAGATTGTACTGTTGCATCTAGCTCAGATTTACCAATACGAACTTCAGTTGAGAAGCTATCTGACCAATCTGAGTAAAGTGAACCGACAAGTGATGTGAACTCAGCACCTTGCTTGAAGAAGTGATTATCTAGAGCTACTGTATCGCTGTATGCATCTGATTGAGATAGCGTGAAAGCGTCATTGTAGTTATAGATTAAGTTTGCACGGTGATCATCATTGATGTTCCAGTCAAGTTTAACAAAGATTTTTTCATCTTCAACTGGTGCGCTTGATGGCATGCCACCTGCATCATAACCGTAAACGTCTTGAGCGATTTGTTGTACACGTGCAACATCTGCTGCTGAAACACTACCTGTATTTAAACCGCCGTACTCGTATTGTTTAACACCTTCAACTTTTTCATAAGATGTGAATAAGAAAAGGTTATCTTTAATTAGTGGTAAACCAACGTTAAAGCCGTAACGTTTTTCAGTGTAATCACCGTTGTCGTAGTCTTCACCTTCAATTTTGTCGCCTTTCATTGAATCATTTGTGTAATCGAAGAAAACACCACCGTGTACTTCATTACCACCAGATTTAGTAACAGCGTTGATGTTACATGATGTGAAACCACCGTATTGAACATCAAAAGGTGCAAGCTCAACAGCAACCTGCTCGATTGAATCAAAAGAGAAAGGAGCGCCGATAGTTGGGTAACCGTTTGAGCTTAAGCCGAAGTTATCGTTCATACGAACGCCGTCTAGCGTTAAGCTGTTAAAGCGTGGGTTACCACCACCACAGTTGATTGAACCGCGGCTATCATCGATTGTTACACGTGGGTCGATACGAATGATATCTTTTAGGTCACGGTTGATAGCTGGTTGGTTTTCTAAATCTTCAAGTGTGAACGTTGCAGCTGGACCTGTGCCACCAGACATACGGCTGATAGGACGACCTGTAACTACGATTTGTTCTACATCAGATTGTCTCTCTAACGTAACATTAACTGGGTAGTCAGCACCCACTTGTAGGTTGATGTTGTTGAATGTTTGATCTGCGAAAACGTCAGAATCTACAACAACGCGGTAAGGACCACCTACACGTAGGCCTTTTGCTGTGAAGTAACCCGCATCGTTCGTTTCAGTTTCTTTAGTTGAACCTGAAGGTAAGTGAACGATTGTAATCTTAGTGCCTGCAGCAGGGTTGCCGCTAGGACCTTTGATTTGACCCTTGATAGCAGATGTTGTTTCATTTGCTAACGCTGCACCACTCACACCAACACATGCTGCAATAGCAAGTGATAGAGCTGTTTTGCGGAGTTGGATTTTCATTATGTTATTTCCCGTGTTAGAGGTTATGTTTCATTTATAGTTTGCTGTCAGTTGGCATCTTGAGCGCCTTTACTAACGGTTTTGCCGATTTATCAAATAAATTATTTAATAAACCAGCTAATCTTATGCCACCTTGTTGTAGGCGAGTTTTAACAATCGGTAAGTTTTTATAGATATAACTATAACTTACGTTTGTTTCATTTTCATTATACAGAGAGTTTGCAATATTATTTGATTCGATTAACCAATCGCTAGGTGAACTGGCAAGGTAGTCCGTTATTAACGCTTGATTTGTTGTATTTATAAATTGCGCAAACTCAGTATAGGACAAATTTTCATTCTCGATGAGTTTTGAGTCCCATAAACTATGCAAATTGGTATCTTGCCCGAAGAATGTTACAGAAATATTGTTGCCACCACGATCTTCAGCGCGACCTGCGTGAAAAGGTTGGTGGCTGTCACCAACTAGGTGAACCAAAAAGCGCAGTGCAAATTGCTTTTCAGCTAATGAAGCTTTTTGATTTTTTAATACAGAAATTGAATATTCCATGCCTTCTAGGATATCTGACACGGTTTCTTTATTGTGATGAGAGTGTGAGTCGTAATGAGGTTTGGCATTGCCTTCTTTGAAATTAATGTAATGCCAGCGCGAGGATTTCTTTTGCCAAAAACTCTCTGGGGCAGATCGCATTTCATCAGCCCAAGTCGCAATTTGAGGTAATGATTCACCATCAAGTAATGGAACTAATGCTTGTTTAGTCGTATCAGTAATATGCTTAGATGCAATTTCACCAACAATACGGTGACCATTCTGACCCCATGCATTAACTGGGGTACTTAACACTGCTGAAATAACAGGTGTCGATAACAGCAACATTTTTATTGTTTTTTGTAACATTGACTCAGTGTCCAAAAATGAATGTGCCATGAAGCACGATTTCTTGGTGAGTATTTTCCTGAATTTAAAAGCAAATAGAAAGGACTCAATAAGATTCATAATTTCTTGTTCATATATCTTATATTTCAATGGGTTAATTTATTCAAGTAAAGTTACCTATTGCAATGAGTAAGAATAATTGTTCAAATAGAGACAACGGAGCGTTGTTGGCTATTAAAATTGAATTTAAGAACAATACTAATAAAAAAATCGTCGATTGTTACATTTTTGTTTCTATCATTGATTTTGTTTTTTTATATTGGAATTTTGCAGGGTAAACCAGCTGTTTCTGATATCAATGCATTTATTGAAACGTCTTTCCAATGTGATACCAAATCAGATGTTAATCTAAATGAGCTAGTTGTGTACTCATCTGGCAAAGTGCTGGCTGAGGACGTCGCTAAAACCTTATGTTCTGACGACACTATCAGTAAACAATATGGTAAGGTAACATCTTATTGGGGCTATAAAACCTCAGACACTATTGAGTTTTTAGGTAAAGGGATTGCTGATCTGATCCTTGCTAAAGAAAACTTAATTAACGCCTTTATGGCCGAGTCAACCTATAACTACCAAGCTGTTGTAGGGTTTCCTGATTACACAGCGTATTTAATTTCTAGTAAAGAAAAGCCAAGAATTGAAAAAAGTTACTTTTTAGATAAACGCATAGGTTTGCTTGACTATCCAACCAGCCGTTCAGGCCACATTTTGCCCAAACAATTATTTAAAAAACTGGATATAAACTTAGAAAACCTAAATATTAATTATGCTAGTTCGCATACGGAATTAAGAGAATTGCTTGCCAGTGGTAAAGTCGATTTAATTTCTTCTTATTGGCAAGACAGCGATCAACAACGCTTTTCTAAAAATTACATCACACCAATACGCGATAATATAAGCGGAAGTCGTTGGTATTTAAAAATGCAAGACGAGAACACGGATCTTTTATGTGCAGTTCAAGCACGCCTTACACAGTTGGCTCACAATCAGAATTCTCATTATTTTAATCATGTAGAGTCATTTTGGAGCTGTGATTCACAGCAGACAGCTAAACTAGGGGATAGCAATGCTACCAACTAGAATTAAACTTGCATATAGCGCAGTGTTTCTTACCTGTTGCATGGTATTTTTTGCTACTTTTATTGCTGCAAAAACCTACCAGACAACAAGTAATGATGAATTGACCCTAGCTAAAGTTGAAAACCGTATTGCTCTTGACTTGAACCATTTAAATTTACCTGATGATTTTTTAAAGCATTCAGGTAGTAAAGATATGGTACTTAATTATATAGCACGACTTAATGCACAGCTGACAGACTCAGGAGTGATGGTCTATTCGATCGAGGGTATAACGGATTATCCTGCGCGTGCTGACTTAATTACCAAGCAATTACATGCCCCACAAAAAACCTTATCGGTTAGCTTTGTTGTGACATCCTCTTTATTTTCTAAAAACGATATCGCAGTATTAATTCTTGTATGTTTAATTTCAGCGGCTTTAACTTACTTATTATTTATTAGTGAGCGTACTAAGATTCAAATAGCAAAACATGAACCGGAAATTGAGCTTCAAGCTGAAGAAAAGCCAAGATTAATAGTCGATCTGCAAAATAAAACCTTGGCAGCAAGTTGTGCTATTGATAAAACTGTTGCACTTGCTAATAAACCACTGTGCTTCTATCTAGCTTTGGTTGAGTTTTGTATAGAGCACCCGGATGTAGTGCTCAATCAGAATAAAGATGTTCCAGAAGAATTACTGACGCTTGCTAACAAGTATTTTTACCGGTTAGTCGAACTTGGGCATACTATTAGAAAGAGACCAAACTTTACTAACAGTTTAGAAAAAACCTTAAGTGAAATTCGAGCAGCCCTTGATGAAGTTTGGCAAGATCAGCTTGAGATAAAAGAAACCTATTATCCGCCAAAAGCCCATGGTGAAGGTTCGCGTTCTCGGTTACATCATTATGGATTGAAAACAATTGAGATTGCGGACATCGAGGTCATAGGTAAGTAATTTAATCTTATTGTTAACTAAAAAGGGAAGTCACTGACTTCCCTTTTAACATAGAGATATTATTTACAAGACGTTTATTGTTACTTAGGCGCGTAATCAGCCGCTTTAACAGGACTATTTTGTTCAAAGAAACGTTTTAGTGCCTGTGCATCCGTATCATCAGTGCTAACAAAGCCTTCTTTATTTGTAAGAGTAGGGTAGCCATCACCGCCCGAGGCATTATAGCTGTTAATACTCATACGATATGTTTTTGCCATATCAAGCGGTTTGCCGGCAATTTTAACATTAGATAATGTGTCGTCATCGCGCTTAAAGCTTAATTTATAGTATTGTAAGTAGGCACCAGAATCAGGTGGGAAAGAAGTGACAACCGACAAGTAATCGAATAACTCTTGGCCTGTCATATCAATATAAGTGATACGGTTTTTAAAAGGATGTACTTTTAAAATATCTTTATAACTGACATCGCCTGCTTGAATACTATCGCGAATACCGCCGCCGCTGATCAAGCCAAAGTCAGCTCCAACAGATTGCATTTGTGCTGCAATAATTACGCGAGCTAAGTTTACTTGCTCGTAGCGTACTTTGTTACGATCACCTTCTAGTTTTGCATCAACAGAACCTATCTTACCTGCAATTTGAGCTGCGCCTTTTTTCTGATAAACCGCGAGTACATCTTGTAATCCTTTGTTAGGTTCGATGTAATCAGCAGCAAGCTTTTTATTACCATTTTCATCATCGATATAAAGATTTACTGGGATCAGTTCGTAATTAAGCAGTGTTAATTCATCATTTTCTAATTTAAACTCGGCTTTACCAACATATTTACCCCATTCATGAGCTTGCATGATCCAAGTACCATTTTGTTGATCTGGCTTACAAGCTTTCCCTGGCATGAAGCTCTCGTCTGCCACATTGGCCTCTTTCATACAAACAGGCTCTTGTGAATGGCCGCCAACAATAATATCAAGCATGCCTTCGGGTAAGTTACGGGCCATTGTTACATCACCCGGCGCATTAATACCAAAGTTTGCATCAACATAGTGACCCATGTGTGTCACTGCAATCGTAATATCAGGGTTATATTTAGCTTTGATTTTAGGAACTAGATTGGCTGTTACTGTCACAGGTCCTTTAAAGTCAAGGCTACCAATATATTGCGGGTTACCGATTTTAGCTGTATCTGTTGTTGTTAAGCCGATGACTGCTATTTTAAGACCGTTTTTCTCAAAGATTTCGTAAGCTTGGTAGCGTGGCTCACCTGTTTTCTTATCAATAATGTTGGCAGATAAAAATGGAAAGTTTGACCACTGTTGCTGTTGTTCAAGTACAGTTAATGGATTATCAAACTCATGATTACCAATTGCCATGGCATCATAACCTATTAAAGACATACCCTTAAAATCTGGCTCTGCGTGTTGTAAGTCAGACTCTGGAATGCCTGTGTTGATATCGCCTCCAGAAAGAAGTAATACGGCATGTCCTTGTGCTTTAGCATTGGCTCTTAGTCGATCGATCAACGTTTTACGAGCTGCCATGCCATACTCGCCTTGTTCATTGTGCCAAAAGCGACCATGGTTATCATTAGTATGAAGCAGAGTTAAATATTGTACTGAATTTGTATTGTTAGAGGATGAGCTACACGCGGTTAAGGTAACCAGTAGCGATATTAGTAAAAAAAAGCGCATAATTGTTTGCCTGATTAAAGCAGTAGGTTAATTATGCGCATAGTTTAAACGACTTAAGTTTAAATTAAATGTCTTTTATAAACTTTTATTGTCATTTTCTATATTCAGTTGCCCTGTAGCGGCAAGTTGACGGCGTTGTAGTTCTTGTTCTGCGTAGTGTGATTTCTGATGATTATTGCCTACCATCCAGTTTAAAAAACTAGCTGGTAACTTACTGTATGGCTCACCTTGGTGTAGGCCAAAATCGCATATCGCGTTCTCTTCATTCGCCATGGTTATTTCCTGTGTGTTCATTGTTGTCGTGCAAATACTAACAAACTCTGTCCATTTGATAAGACGATTTTGATTTAATGTTCAAACTTTTTATAACCAAAATGAATACATCGTGTAAATAAATGTAACTGAGTTGTAATTGCTTTGGCGTGTTTTGTGTAACTATTTTGTTTGCTATTTAAGCGCATATTATTTTTGTTTAAGCTTCAAGCAGTTTTATAATAAAAATTATCAGGAAAGATAAACAATGAAAAAACACTTACTTGCAACAGCACTATTAACAAGCTGTTTCTCTGCCAATGCTACAATTGTAGAAATGCAGACTGATCTTGGCAGTATTACTGTTCACCTTTATGACCAACATACGCCTGTTACCGTTGAAAACTTTTTAAATTATGTGGCTGACGGTAGCTATGATGGTACGGTAATCCACCGTTCAGTTGATAATTTTGTTTTACAAGGTGGTGGCTTTAAATTTGAAACTGATTTTACAGAAATTGAAACCAAAGACTCTATTATTAACGAGCCTGAACTATCGAATGTTAAAGGTACTATTGCAATGGCCAAAATTGGTGGCAATGCTAATAGTGCGACAAGTCAGTGGTTTTTTAACTTAAAAGATAACAGTGCTAATCTAGACCTGCAAAACGGCGGCTTTACAGTGTTTGGTGAAGTTACTGTAACAAGCATGGATGTTTTAGAACAAATTACATCTTTAGTCCACTGCGGCGAAATTCCTGTCGTAAATTTAAATGAAGATCAGTGCCCAACTACAACATCAGGTTTTAATGGTGAGAACTTATTTTATATAAATAGTGTCACTGTGGTTGATGATGATCCTAATTCTTCTGCTTCTTTATCACCAAAAGAAAATACATTAATTGATCAAGATAATTCATCTGATAACGGCGGAAGTAGTTCCGGTGGTAGTCTTGCGTGGATGTTATCTTTATTGGCCCTAGCAGGTTTTACTCGTCGTAAATAATTCCAACCAACAAAGTATACCCAAACCACCTCAAGATGCGAGTTTCAGTTGGAATTAAAAGCGATTTAGGCAAGGCATTGATTGCAAGTAATAGTGGTTCTATTGTTAAAATCA